>Ga0208826_1000956_pt1 | contig 26705 bp, 22 predicted proteins | sample AD_UKC115_MetaG_FD_184451 | JGI IMG/M metagenome (GOLD analysis project Ga0208826, IMG submission 184451) | Active sludge microbial communities of municipal wastewater-treating anaerobic digesters from Hong Kong - AD_UKC115_MetaG (SPAdes)... | ecosystem: Engineered > Bioreactor > Anaerobic >...
GGTCCTGTTACACCTGTGTTTCCAGTAGGTCCTGTCGGTCCTGTTACACCTGTGTTTCCAGTAGGTCCTGTCGGTCCTGTTACACCTGTATCTCCTGTGTTTCCAGTAGGTCCTGTTGGTCCTGTTACACCTGTATCTCCTGTGTTTCCAGTAGGTCCTGTCGGTCCTGTTACACCTGTATCTCCTGTGTTTCCAGTTGGTCCCGTAATGCCTGTGTTTCCAGTAGGTCCTGTAGGTCCTGTTACACCTGTATCTCCTGTGTTTCCAGTAGGTCCTGTAGGTCCTGTTACACCTGTATCTCCTGTGTTTCCAGTAGGTCCTGTCGGTCCTGTTACACCTGTATTTCCTGTTGGTCCTGTTACACCTGTGTTTCCTTGAAGACCTGTACTTCCAGTTGGACCTGTTACTCCAGCACCAGTGGGTCCAGTAGGGCCTGTATCACCAGTATTTCCTTGAAGACCTGTACTTCCAGTTGGACCTGTTACTCCAGCACCAGTGGGTCCAGTAGGGCCTGTATCACCAGTATTTCCTTGAAGACCTGTACTTCCAGTTGGACCTGTTACTCCAGAACCTGTGGGCCCAGTAGGTCCTGTATCACCAGTATTTCCTTGAAGACCTGTACTTCCAGTTGGACCTGTTACTCCAGAACCTGTAGGGCCAGTAGGTCCTGTTACACCTGTATCTCCAGTAGATCCTGTACTTCCAGTTGGACCTGTTACTCCAGAACCTGTAGGGCCAGTAGGTCCTGTTACACCTGTATCTCCAGTAGATCCTGTACTTCCAGTTGGACCTGTTACTCCAGAACCTGTAGGGCCAGTAGGTCCTGTATCACCAGTATTTCCTTGAAGACCTGTACTTCCAGTTGGACCTGTTACTCCAGAACCTGTAGGGCCAGTAGGTCCTGTATCACCAGTATTTCCTTGAAGACCTGTACTTCCAGTTGGACCTGTTACTCCAGAACCTGTAGGGCCAGTAGGTCCTGTATCACCAGTATTTCCTTGAAGACCTGTACTTCCAGTTGGACCTGTTACTCCAGAACCTGTAGGGCCAGTAGGTCCTGTATCACCAGTATTTCCTTGAAGACCTGTACTTCCAGTTGGACCTGTTACTCCAGAACCTGTAGGGCCAGTAGGGCCTGTATCACCAGTATTTCCTTGAAGACCTGTACTTCCAGTTGGACCTGTTACTCCAGAACCTGTAGGACCAGTAGGTCCTGTTACACCTGTATCTCCAGTAGATCCTGTACTTCCAGTTGGACCTGTTACTCCAGCACCAGTGGGTCCAGTAGGGCCTGTATCACCTGTATCTCCAGTAGATCCTGTACTTCCAGTTGGACCTGTTACTCCAGAACCTGTAGGGCCAGTAGGTCCTGTTACACCTGTATCTCCAGTAGATCCTGTACTTCCAGTTGGACCTGTTACACCAGAACCTGTAGGGCCAGTAGGTCCTGTTACACCTGTATCTCCAGTAGATCCTGTACTTCCAGTTGGACCTGTTACACCAGAACCTGTGGGCCCAGTAGGTCCTGTATCACCGGTGTTTCCTTGAAGACCTGTACTTCCAGTTGGACCTGTTATACTAGAACCTGTGGGCCCAGTAGGTCCTGTATCACCTGTATCTCCAGTAGATCCTGTACTTCCAGTTGGACCTGTTACACCAGAACCTGTAGGGCCAGTAGGTCCTGTTACACCAGAACCTGTAGGTCCAGTAGGGCCAGTAGGGCCAGTAGGTCCTGAAGAAATGACAGGTGTGTTGCCTGCTACTGTTAAATTTTTATTTTCTTCGATTGTAAGGAATGATGTAGTTCGAATAGTAACAGATCCACTCGATAAAGAACGTAAAGAAATTTTTGGAATAGTTCCAGAATTGACTAAAATTTTAACTGAAACAATAGAATTTTTTGGTATTTCTAAAATAGAAGACCAAGAAATATCATCTGTAATATTAGAAATTAAAGTTTTAGTCATTAATGATGTAATATAAATATTATTGTTTATAAAAAGAGCAGCTTGAATGTATGAATCATCAGATACTATACCATTTACAGAATATTTTATAGAGAATGAAGAATAATATGTACCACCTTGGATTACTGAAATATTAGTCCCCAAATTTTTAAAATTTAATGCTGAATAAGTTCCAAAATATTCCGTAAATAAAACATTTGTAAAAATATCTGTGATAAAATTATAATCTGTAACCGTAGTTCCTGTTATATAATTATCTTGTAAAATATAACTTTTAAGTGAACATTTACAAGATGAAAAAGTTTTACAAGAATTACATTTGGTCATTTTCTTCTTATTAAAACTTAAAAAATTAAACAAATAAATTATTTGTTTAAAATCATATATGTGAAAGATTATTATTTATATCAAAAATGTTATTAGAATTACTAATTTATATTCTAAGTTTAACAATACTTGCATTGGTAATATATTTTTTGGTGTATTCTATTAAATATACAACCATAAATATTCCATATCTGACACCATTAATGTTTTTATGGTTAACTTTGGTGATAGTACTTATTATGGCAATAATAATTTTAACCATTTCAAAAAAATATTTTTATAAGAATGTTCTATTACAGTCTAAATCTATAAATACGGTTTTTTCAAAAAATACAGTAAATGAATCATTTGGAAAAACATTAAACGAAACTTATAATAATATTTCTCAAGAATACATAAAAAAAGAATCATTTGATAAAAATTTTATAAGTTCTTCACCAAAAATTAAAAATGATATGAAAGAAAATAACAAAAAAGAATTACCTGATGAAAATTTTATTGTAGCCAGATATCATACAAGAAATAATTCGATAAGTTCTTCGCCAAAAATTGAAAATAACAAAAAAGAATTACCTGATGAAAATTTTATTGTAGCCAGATATCATACAAGAAATAATTCGATAAGTTCTTCGTCAAAAATTGAAAATAACAAAAAAGAATTGCATGATGAAAATTTTATTGTAGACAGATATCATACAAAAAATAATTCGATAAGTTCTTTACCAAAAATTGAAAAAGGAGTTGATAAAAGTGACATTAAAAAAACTTTTGAAGATATACCTTTGATGCAAAATCCAATAATTGTTAAAAAAGATGAAAATACAAAAAATTATGCTAATAAATCTTTTGATAAATCTAAGAAGAGAATCCATATAAGATTATCTCCTAGTAATAAAACTATTTTTTAAAATCAAAAAAGGTCAAGATTTATCTTTTTCTGAATTAAAATGAACATTGAAAAGATTACGTTACCGGTAAGTCCTCATCTAGAAAATATAGTAAATGTTATCAAAAACAATCCTACTTCTATGATTGTTGCTCCTACTGGTTCTGGAAAAACTTTAGGAATTCCATTAGCTTTGAGTGCTCTTGAAATTAAAACTTTTATTAGTGTTCCTACAAGAATGATCGCAATTGGGACATATGAATCACAGTTATATATTCAACAAGATCTTAGGCCTAAAAATGAGGCTTCTAGTATAGTTGGTTATGCTAGTCAAGGGAAAATAAATTATACAAAAAATACTAAAATAGTATATGCTACTAGTGGTCATATTAGAAGAAAAATGTTGAGATATTTTTCGAGAGATTCTATAAGACCGATTGATTTTTGTGATGTTCTTATAGTTGATGAAATACATACAGGATCTATAGATAATACAGTAATTATTTCGTTATGGTGTTTAGCTTTTCTAAAAGGAGTAAAAGTTCCAAAATTAGTTATGATGAGTGCTACTCCTAATTATGTTGGAAGGATAAGTCCTGAACCAGAAGTTTATGAAGTCGTTATTGAATCGAGTTATACAGTAGAACCAGTATATCATAATCGTGATTATGATCTTTCTAAAGATGATTCTATTTTATGGAATGATATTGCTAAAATTGCCTATAAATTCCATACAGAAAATCCTTATGATGATGGTCATATATTAATTTTTGGACCAGGACTTGAAGAAATAGAAACTATAGGTCGCGAGATAACGAATATGTTAAAAGATTACATTGGAACTTTTGAGTTATTTATTCTTTATGGAGGAGCTTCACAAGAAGTAAGACAAAAAGTTCTTTCAGAATCTTCCCAAGGAATCAGAAAAATAATAGTAGGAACAAATGCTGTTGAAGCAGGTATTACAATTAATAATGTTGGATTTGTCATTGATTCACTTACAGAAAAAGTAATAAAAGTGTCTCAAAGTGGAGGATTAAGACTTGTTTCTAATTTTTCTAATAAAAATTCATCAAAGCAAAGATGTGGACGTACTGGAAGAACCCGTTCTGGTATTTGTTATAGAATGTGTACTAAAGAATTTTATGATGAAAAACTTAAACAAAATTCTGAATTAGAAATTAATAGAATTCCTATACATCAGGTTTTAATAGAATTGATTTCTTCTGGAGTAATACCTACAGAAGTTCTTATTGGAGTTGATTTTGAAAAATTAAAAGAATCTATGAATTCTCTTTTTAGTTTAGGTATGATCGATTATAAATGTTCCAGAAAAATAAAATTAAGCGAAGAAATAAAAGAAAGTATTGATAATCTTATTATTCCTAATTCTGAAAAAAATAATGATGTAGAATACATCCAAGAAACTTTCAATGAATTCCAAGATGAAACTGTAGATGAAGTACAAAATGTAGATAAAATCTTTGAAAATTATAAAAATTTTAAAATCGTTGAAAAAGAAATTATAGACGCTATTTGTATTACAGATCAAGGTAATTTTGCAAATGATTTTAAATTGGGTATTATTAACATAACTTTTTTATACAGATGGTTAACTAATGGTAATAATCCTTTCACAGGTCTTATAATAGCTTCTCTTATAGATTCTTTTAATCCTTCATATTTTATTAGTTCTAGAAGACTTGAAGGTGAAGATACAAAAACATATAATCAAAGAATAAATTTTGAAAATATGAAGAAATTTTCCAAATATTATTCGTATGATACACTTTCTAATTGTTTATTACTCTATCAGGATTTGATATACGCTTCTTCAGAAAATCCTGAGATGACCATGAAAGATAATATTAAATTATGGTGCAAACAACATAGTATTTCAACCTCTAAAGTTTTTGAATTTTTAGAAATTTATGATTCTTCGAGTAAAAAACTTATAAAGAAAGGTTATAAATCAACTATAGAGCCATTAAGTATTAAAAATGCTTTAAAACAGGCAAGAGACATTTTTATAGATATAATACCAGATCGTATTATGAAACATATAGGTAATGGTATTTATTATCAACTTTCAACAGGATTTCAATTTAGAGTTGATATTAGAGGTTCTTTGATTAAAGGTGTTGAAAATGGAAGATACCCAAAATATATTCTAGGAATTCTTATATTTGAAACTGAAAAGAATAATAAAATTACAAGAATTATTAACTTTTTCATTTCTTTGGATGAAACAAATGTTCAAAAATACGAAAATATGCTTTTACATAAAAAAGAAGAACATCAGAAAATAGTTAAAGAAGAAAAATTTTTAGAAAATGAACGAATCAGGAAAGAAAAAGAAAAAGAATTAGAAGAAAGAAAAAGAAAGAAGAAAGAAGAAAATATAAAACGTCATGAGGAAAATCAAAGACAACAACAAGAAAAGAAACAAGAAAAGAAACAAGAAAAGAAACAAGAAAAGAAACAAAAAAATAAAGATTTGAAAAAAATTAAGGTTATGCAAAATAAAATCCAAGATAAAATAAATAATTCTATTCAATTAATCAATCAATAAGTTTTTAACTAAATTAGTTAAAAAATATTATTTACTCCAAAATTGATGAAGACCGATATCATTTTTTCTAAATTTATCTAGTGAAATAACACATGTAAATCCTTTTTGCTTAAGAAACCATTGAACATATTGTGCTTGACGATCTCCTTCATCATTCATTTCAAAATCATTTTCAATGATAATTTTTTCAAAAAAATCTAAAAAATATGGAAATTTGGTAAGCATATAATAAATATAACCTTCACAGTCTGCAATTAAAACATTAAAATTAGTTTTAAACTTTTCAAAAATTTCTTTAGGTGTAGAAACATTAGTAACGAGTTCATATTCTTCGATATTGTCTATAGAAATAGTTGTTAGAGGAACAAATTTAGTATCTAAATGACCGTTTTTATTTTTGGGTTTTACAATCATATCATCTTTCGTTGCTAAAATAACATTAGTGGGTAATGATCTTGACATATTGCATTTTAAATTTTCTAGTAAACGAGTATATGAAAGATGATCTGGTTCAAAAATAATATGAAATGAATCTGGATGTTGTATATCTTTGGGATCACATAATCCAAGAATTTTTGAAATAATAAGTGAATTACGACCTATATTTCCACCCATTTCAAAAACTCTATCACCAGGAACAAGGGTTAAAATAGCTAAAATTTGTTCTAGAAATTCCTGTGAAAAATTTCCATATTTAATTTTCAATGATGGGTGTATTTCAAGAAGTCTATCATAACAACATGGAATATCACTTTTTAATTGTGATAATAAAGAACTTGTAATAAGTGAATCAGGGAAAATATCTTCAAAATCTTCTTCCGTGAATTTAAATGTAAAAATACTATTTTCTGAAAATTTAAAACTTTCAATAATATTTTTATTATTTTTATCAAATCTATTAAAAATTAATTCTTTAACAAAATTTGGTGCAGGATCATATACCCAATTTACAATTCTTGTATTCTTGTGAGGATATTGTAAAGTACTGTTAGAAACAAAGAATATAATTATGTTTAACGTAATATCATAATATCTATGATCAGGATGTCCAAATAAGATTTGAATCATTTATCGATTATCTTTCATTTTTTTAAATGAAAAATGTTAATTAATATTAATAAAATGTTAAAACAAGAAATTCGTGAAGTTACACCTATTTTTAGGGAAGCGGGTCTTCATGGAGCTTTATTTGAAAGGGAAGGTAACGAAGTGATAGATTATATAAGCGCACTTCATAAAACTGCATATAAAAAAAAATATGAAATAGATATTAAGGAAGACAAAGAATACCAGATTAAAAGTCCAACACAATTAAGAAATGCTGCAAGTCCGACGCAGCAAAATAGAATTTATTCTAATATAAGATCTATAAGTCTTCCTTCTCTACCAGAAGACGAGATTATAAATTTTATAACTTATAGAAAAATTATAAATCTTTTAATAGAACTAAATTCTATGGTAACTGACAATGTTGTTCAACATTTAAAATTTAAAAACAGACATCATTTTATAAGAGAATTATCAGAACTCGATTCAAGTTTAGATGATATGTTCGATATTTTAGGGATTAAAAAAATAAAATTATTGAAATGTTTTGAAAAATATGGTTATTCCATTGAAGATGAGATAATATACATTAAAGATTTTGCAGCTAACGTAGATTCTTCTCATGGATCTTATTATGATAAGAAACAGAAAGACATCAAACGAAAACTTATAGTTCCAAAAGAACCTGAAAAAATTCATATGAATGATTTTCTAGATGATTTTAATTTTTGGAATTTTAATTCTGAAAAGAATACAAGACTCATAATACTTCTCCAAAACTTAAATAATCTTAAATTAGAAACCGTTATAAATTCATGGGAAAAACTTTATCCTCGTAATACTACCGATCTTATAATTATTCAGAGAGCTTTTGAAAAATATATTGAAAAATTTACTTTATTATTTAAAGATCTTACAGAGAAAAAACTTTCAGAGGAAAAAATTGATAAAATTTGCGATAATGCAAGTAAATTTTTTCCTAAATCATATATTTCAAATTAAAATTTAATGATATACTCACCATTTCTTTCTATGATAATAAATGTCTGATTCTTGTATTATATACGAAAATGGTTCTGTAAATGATCAAGCTATTATAAATTGTTGTCTCGCTAATACTTCATGTTCTATAAATTCTCAATATTTCCCTCAATGTGAAATAAATTCTTCACAAAATATATGTACTTACAATAATATTGATTATAATAATTCTGTATCTCCTTCTTGTATACAAAATCTTCAAACATTCTGTTCAGGAGATGATCTTCCAGAAAATCTTACAAAAGATCAAGCAGATCAATTAATTTCTAGATGGATTCAATCAGGAGAATCTTTAAATCTTAATTCCTGTTTAAATTTTGTTACAAATTTATATTTTCAACAAGATTTAAATGATCCAGATCCATGTAATTATTCATATGGTCTTTCAATAAATCCATCAGCTAATGTCCAGCAAAATACTTGTAGAATTCCAAATAATGTGGTAACTACTATAGAAGGTTTTACTAGAAGCGTTGATATATTAAATTCTATGGTAGATAAAATTATTAAATATTATGATATAACAGCTTCTATAGATTCTGATAAATATACACCTTTATCATCTCTAATTTACAATAATTTATGTTGCAGATTTCCAGAATTATGTCAGGAAATTCTTCCAAAAATCTGTGAAACTAAAACTACAGAAGATATTTCATTAAATCCAAATGTAGCAAGATTATGTGGTTGTTTTCTAAGTTCTTCAGAATATCAACATTATTTTGAAACTTATGGTATTTCTATTGAATGTAGTCCTATGTGTAATAATAATTATATAATTCCATTAACAGATGTTGATAAAAATCCTATTGTATGTAACGAAACTGTATGTATTATAGATAATGTTTCTGTAAATATTTTAAATTCACAGGTAAATGGTTCAGTAAATATTTCACAATTTTGTGGTAACTGCGGAAATGGGAGTTCTTGTACATGTATTGTTGATGGTGATACACTCCAAATTTCAGACAGTACCGTGAACGGTAATATAAATCTTAACGAAGTTTGTGGAAATACATTTGTAAATACCATAAACCAACAAAATTATGGACCAAAAAATGTTCAAGTAACACTCGAAAATTATAATTACGGAAATAATGGATTTAACGCTCCTACAAATTACATTCTAATGTTTTTTCTGGTGTTATTCATAATTTTTGTTTTAATTTTTATAATTATAATTTCATGTACAATGTATTTCAAGGATTCTCAACGAGAAAAAGATATTAAAAATATCTTTAGTAAAAAATAATTTACTATTAAATTTTAATAGTAATATTTATTTAAAGATGGATTAAAGGAGTAATAATTCTAGATCTTTTTTCCTCACCCTCAAGAGATCTAGAGATCCTTCCAGAAGAAGGATAAGTTCCAACAAATTCATTAACTACGAGCCATTGATTTTTAGAACATAGCAATCTATTATGGAAAAAGGAAAAAGTTACAGCGCCTCCATTAGAATCAATAACATATGGATGTTCATTTGTGGACATTGCACGTACAGATATTTTACTGTACTGATGATTTTCAACGTAAGCATCATCAGCATAAATTTTAACATTATAAGCTCGGTCAAGTTTATGACTAGCATCATTAGAAATATCCTTAACTAAAACATTTCTTCCGAGATAGGCATTACGGGGGAGAATTATATGAATATCACCTGTGAGCGGTGAACAGAAAATGGTTTTTATATTTTTTCCAACTTCATACTTAATAGGCATTCCTTTATTAGGAGTATTATTCAAGAGAACTATACAACCATCTTCTTCATATACAAGATTTTCTTTAATATTATCACTTAATTCCATATTATCACTACATTCTTTATTCGAAGAACTTGAAGAACTTGAAGAACTTGAAGAACTTGAAGAAGATACAGAATCACAACCAAAAGAGCAGCTAGAAGAATTAGAAGATTCGCTTGAAGAACATCCAAAATCACACGAACTTCCAGAAGAAGAGCTATCACTCGTGGAATCACAACCTATAAAACATGATTCTCCAGATGAAGAACTATCGCTTGATGAAGATGATGAGAAATCATTGTCGCTTGAGGACGAACTACTTTTATTACAACAGCTATTAGTCATTTTTATAAATAAAAATAAAATTAGAACTTTTGGAAAGTTGTTTTCTTTCAAAGATTTTTGAGAAACAAATTAAATGGAATTAACTACCTTAGTATTTATTGTGCCGTTTATATTTCTAACATTTTTTATATTTTTCTTTGTAGGAGGAAAGATTTGTGTATTTTCTTCTTTAGCTATTACTTCTCTGTTAACAATAATGGTTATTGTACTATATTATCCGCCTAATAATATTATAAATTCTTCTTTTAATTATTTTATAGCTTTTTATTTCATATATATATTTATTGGAATAATTATTATTTCTATTTATATAATTTATAATTCTATTACAGACAAGAAAAATTATCAACTTAATTGTTTAACAAATAATATTATTAATGAATCAATAAATGAATGATCTACATATAGATCCTTTAATGAAAACCAATTTTCAAAAAACATATAATGGTTTAGGAGGTACAGGCATTGATGATGAGATTCCATGTAATTTTCCAAAAAAATGTTTTGAAAAAAAAGATTATTTAAGGAATTTAACAAAAGAAAATAAAGTTTATGATGATTTTGTTGAAGATTATGAAGATAAAAAAAATACTGGAAATAAAGAAACTCATAAAAGTTTTATAGAACAAGTTACTGGTATAACACCAGATAAACTTCGAAAAATAAAAGATGCAAGGTACACTGATGATATAGTAATTACTATAAGATTTTTATATATAACTTTTATAATGATATGGATTTTTATTGTTATGGTTACAAAATTATATATACATTCTGATTGTATAGGAGCTCTAATATTATTGGTTCCTATTATAATTTTTGGTATTAATTTTTTTACTTGTGAATTTTTAGATGAAAGGAGTGAATCAAGTCTTTTTCAAATTAATTATCTTACAATAGGTCTTTTAATGATGTTTCCATTGATTAATTGGATAACAAAAGATAATATAGAGTTCGCTGAAAAGAAAATGTTTCCAAGAACTATGTTTACAGGGTTAATATTGATAGTTATTAGTATTATTGATATTTGGGTACCTCCTAAGTGGCTTCCAGTAGTTCTCCATTATAAAAGTGCTATGGTAACTATATCTTTAGTTCTTATACTTCATGGATTTTATTCTTTTTATTCATTCGGGTTTGAATTTTGGAAGACTGTTATATCAAAATAATGGAAGTAGTATCTAAATAACTATTGTTTAGTTGATAAAAATGAAAATGTGTACAAAGAGTTCTTTAAAAAAGAAATCTTCTTCAGAAAATTGTCCTTTAGAAAAATCTTTTTGGGTGTCTACACCAAAATTTGATGATGAAGATTCTCCATGTCAAATTAATCATGATAAAAGTATTTCTATAGAAGATCTCGATTTAGATGCGAATCAAAAGTATAAATGTGAATCTACTGATCCTGAAATTATAAATATACTTTCTAAATTACCTCCTATTTCACTTCTTAATTTTTCAGAAATTTTAGAACCTATTACAGGGGAATATACATATAATTATGATATTTTTAGTATTCATGTAAGGATCATGACAAAATTCGAAAAAAATAAATTAAAGATTTCTGATATGGAAAAAAATCTTGAAAATCTTTCTAAAAAACTTCTTATACCTCAAACTATTTTGTGCTACAATAGTATTAAAAAATCTATGGAATCAATTAAAGACGAAATAAAATCAATTCAAAATAATACTTTACGAGATTTTTATTTAAAAGAATCTTTTGAATTACTTCAAGAATTTCAAAAAATTAAATTTTCTGGAATAGGTACTATTTCAATTGATATAATGGATCGAAATGGAGTTGTTTCTGATGAAATTTCTTCCGAAATTAAAAATAAGATAAGAATTATTGAAGATTATATTGAAATAGCTGAAAAATATATAAAAATTAATATTATTCGAAAGATACCAAGGGAAAATAAATGTATTAATTGCGGAGAGAGAATTATAGAAGATTTTTTACTTCCAACAGAAGATCTAGTACAAAAATGTAGTTCATGTGATGTCGAATTTACAACTCTAAGTTTTTATAAAAATAATAAAGAAAATACAAAATCTTTAACAAGTTTTTCCATGAAAGAAGATAAAAGTATAGAAAATTTTATGAAAGCTTTTATGAAATATCAAGGTCTCCATGAAGAAAAACCTCCAGAAAATTTATATATTGAATTAGAAAAATATTTTATTTCAATGGGACTCCCTACAGGATCAGAAATTAAAAAACTTCCATTAAATAAAAGAAAAAGAAGGGGTAATACAAATCATAAAACAATTCATACAGCATTAGCCGCTTTAGGAGGAATTTATACAAAATATTATGAAGATACTAATTATATAGGCCATATATATTTTGGGTGGGAACTTCCAAATTTTATAGATCAAATAGAATTATGTATAGAAATTTATAATGAAACTCAAAGTTTATATTATGATATCCCAGTAGAAGATCGTGATAGAGATTCAAGTTTGGGAACACAATTCAGACTTTTTAAAACATTACAACTAGTCGGTTATGAATGTTATGAAGATGAATTTAAAATTGCAGATAATCTTGAATCTAAAAGAAATCATTATAGATTATGGAAAATGATATGCAATAAAAGTACTAATCCTCTAATATATTATATTGACACGTAATAATTAAATTCTTAATATTCTATTTTTGTAATTTATTCTTAAAAGAAAAATAGAATATTAAGGTTATTTTTCATTTTTGAATTCAAAAATGAAACTTCAACACAAAAATTTTTTCGGTAAAACATCTAATATTGAAAATAATATTTTAAAATATTTTGATATTCTTACCAATAAAAATTTAACTAGTAATATTCAAAAACAAAAAGAATTTAATGTAAGAAAATCTATTTTAGTAAGTCCTTTTGATGAAAAATATCAAAAAATATTAAACAATGAAAATGAACTAGAATTTTTTAATAATGTTTGTAAATTACATGAAAATCCTATTTCTGTAACTACAAATAAATTCCTTCACAATAATAAAATTTATAATGTATGTGATATATGTAATAGTACAATAGTGTCTTTTATAGATTTTTTAAATGAATATATATTTATTGTTAATAATAAAGAAAAATTTGAAAATTATTTGACAAAAAAAGATAATAAAAATATATTATTTAATAATCCTTATATTTTTGACAAAAATAAAAAGAAATTTTTCATTAAAAATACAAAAAGTTCATTTTTATATCGTTTTAATCTCCATCAAACATTACATTGTCAAAGTTTAAATTTAATTTTTGATGTTCCTATGTTCTTTTATTTTTTAACTGTAAATGACTGTTTAATAGATTACTTTTCAAAAATTGATTTAATGATTTTTTCATTGTATTGTTTAACAGTTTTTCGCATTAAAGATAATTTTAGAAATAAATTTTTATATAATCTTATGGAAAAACTAATACCAAAAATCAATAAAAATTCAGATACTGTATGTAATTCAAATTATTTTATAATAGAATCTTATTTAAGAGAAGATATTCATAATAATAATTTATTAGAACCTTTTAGAAAATTAAAAGTATGTAACTTTCAATCTATTTGTAGATGTACCAACATCTTGGTACCTCTCTATGATTCTTTAAAAGATAATCCTTTTCTAAAAAATTCTAATAAAAATTCTATTATTAAATATTTTAAATCTTCTCAAAATACATTCTTATTATGTAAGATAAGAAGTTTTATCCGTTTAAATTCTGAATTAATTGAAGAATACATTAAATATAAAGGATTTAATCCTAATAATATAAATTTCTTAGAAAAGTATCTTATAAGACTTTTTACAATAAATATTTTAAATCTTATTTATTGAAAAGTTTATGAGTTACTATACAACATAAAATTAAAATTATAAAAACCATAACTAAAATTAATGCTAAACTTGTATTTACCCAAAGTCCATTAATATCTAAAAAATTTTTAATTTCTTTTTTTTCTTCAGCTCCTTGTAAAGATTCGAAAGTTCCAGTAACTTCTGACATTTTATTATTAAAAAATTCTTTGAGGAAATATACTTACATATATATTTTTTAAGGGAAACTTTTCATGAAAAGTTTCCCTTAAAATTTCAAAATTAAGAATTTTATTATTTATACATTTAAAAAGTTCTAATTTTGTAAAATTTTTAATTACGGAAATGTCTTCTACTTCATTGGAATCTAAAATTAGGTGATGAAGACATCTACAATTATTCAAACATAACAAATTTTTAATATAATTATATTCAATGTATAACCATTTAAGTTTATAAGCTTCTGAAAGAGATTCTATACTAGTTATAGAATTAAATGAAATATCAAGATATTCTAAATCTTCTAGATTTTTTAAAGGTTCAATAGAAGTTAATCTGTTATAAGAAATAACAAGAACTTTTAATTTTATAAGATTTTCAATTTCAGAAATATCACTTATAAAATTTCCTGAAATATTTAACTTTTTAAGTTTTTTTAAAGAAGAAATACAAGACACACTTTTTATAAGAGAATTTTTTATAGAAAGACTTTTAAGATTCTCAAAAATTTCTATTCCTGAAAGATTACTAATAGGAAGCCCATAACAATCCATACTTTTTACTAATTCAAAAGGTGTTCCAACTAAAGAATTCAATTCAGAAAGTTTAATGTTAATTCCAGATTTTAATTTTATTTTTATATTTTCACGATGTTCATACAACTCAGAATTAAAATAATTTATTTCCATTTTTAATTTATTAATAGAAATTTAAAGTTTATATGTAACAATAGTTTCATCTATATTCATTTTACCACAACACATAAAATAATAAACGTATTCTATAAAACCTTGAAACATTTTTTGCAATTTATTATCTGATTTTACAACATATTTTACAGAAGGGTTTCTATTACAAACAAGTTCTGAATTATTAAAAGTAAAAGATAGATCTTTATCTTTTGAAAATTCAAAATCTTCATCAAATTCATAAAAATTCATATTTATTGTTCAACAATATTCTCTTTTGAATCATATTTTATAAAAATATGATTTTTAAAACCATCTAAAATTTTGATTATCATTAATATTCAAATTTATATTATTTCTATTATTGTTGGTATCAGTATTTTGATTATTTATAAACGAAATTTTTCTTTGGTCAGAAATAAATTGAAAATCGTTTATATATTTTACTTCTGATGATTCCCTACTTTCTTCAACTTCATTAAGAGAATTAAATTTTTTTCCTAAAAAAAGGGACATAATAAATTCTTCCATTTAAAAAAATAGAAATTAATTTTTAATAAGTTTAAAAGATAATATATACATTAAAATTAAAAACTTAAATTTTTCAAGATTTTCAATAAAAAATAAAAAATTATTTTTGTAATAAGGGATTATATTTTTAGGGATATTATTTTTTAAAACTATCTGCAAATTATTATTTTTTTCTTTATTTTTATTTTCTTTTTCAAAATTTGTACATGAATATTTATTTTCTAGTTTTTTAGCAAAAACTTTACAAAGAATTTTATAAAACATATTAAGTTTTTTGATATGATTTTGCCTTATATAATTTAAAAAACAATCATATCTACCACAATAACAAAAAATAGCTCCATAATCTGTAATACTATTGATGTTGTCCATAATCTGATTTAAATTTTGATTGTATGTCGAAAATTCATTTTCAAAAAATTCTTCAAAATATTTTTCACTGATAGGTCTTTTACGAAATTGATTTGTAATTCGTTTATAAAAATTTTTACGATCTGCTGGAGGTATTTTTTTCTTATGATAATATTTAACATTTGCTTCGAGTAATTTTACAAAAACATCTTCCGTAAAATTATCTTTTCTAAGATTTTCTAGAAAAGTCATTGATTCTGAAAAAATTTTTTTATCTATAAGGTAACATGTTACAGGATAATCTGATAAGTTTAATATTCTTTTGAAACTCTTAAAACTAAAAACACAGTACTGTGTTTTAAAATCTGAGGTAATATGATGTAGCCAAAAAGCGTTAACATCACTTTTTTTCTTACAAGAATTCATTGTATACCTTTAAAAAAATATATATTTTAAGGATTTTTTAATCAAAACGAAAATTTAAACCTCTTAAAAGTGTTATTAATTTTATTAATTTTAATTATAATTATGTCATTTAAAAAATGTCAGAAACAGATAATTTACTATTAAATTTTATTAACAATTTTAACAATAATAATTTTAAAATTTCTGAAAATATAGATCTACAAAAAATTTCATTTACCTTTGATAATATTCACCCCTCACAGATTAATACTGAATTTGATAATCTTGAGCTTATAAAGAATGTTAGAAGTGAATTTCCTGAAATTCCAGTCGAAGAAATTTTATATTTTAAAAAAAATGAAGTAGTTGAAAATTCAGAATACATAGAAGATAAATTTTTGAGAATAACACTTTTATTCGGTTACAAAGATTTTCCATTAAAAAATTCAAAAGCATGGGTTAAAATACTGAAACTTTACAAAGATCTCAATTATTATGATAATATTTTATATAAGCAAACATTTCCAAACGAAGATGTATATTCTTATTATCCTTATTTTGAAGAAAATGAAGAAGAAAAAACTATAGAAATGGAAATCTTTATATTTTTTAGAAATGAGAGTGAAAAATTATATGAGATCATTACAAATTTTTTTACAGAAACTTTATAATAATTTACCATTCATTATCACTTCCATTTGTAATTTCACTCTCAGTATTGTCTTCTCTAAGATTACATCTTCTATTCAATATTTTATTTTCGAATTCAGTGATTTCCTTAGAAAATTCCTTTGTATTAGTTTTTCTTAATTTTTCTTTCATCTGAAGAATTTCATTAGAAGAAATATGAATAAAAGTAATATTTTTAATATTATTCTCATCAATATTTTTTGGAAGGCTTCTTGCAGGAGAAACTATTTGCTGTGATTTATCAATTGTACTTTCAGAATTTGTAATAATTGTAAAATCTATAATAATAGAATTATTAGTAGAATTTACAATTTCTTTTTTCGGATAAATTAAATTATATAACCATTCTAACATCTTTTTCGTATCAAATAAAGTTTTTATTAGAAGATTAATAAAAAATTTAATTATAATAATTTATATTTAACTTAAATATATTTTTAACTATAATTTCCTCATGTAAATTATATTTTGTTTTTTAATTCTTATAAATAAAGTACCATTATTATAAATATTTCATAAAATGAAAAATATAATGTTTCCTATATTTATTAACGATCTCAAAAATTCTAAAATAGATACTGAAAATCTCGAAATTAATGAAATTTTTGAAATAAAATCTACTTCTGAAAGTCTTATATATTTCGATTATTCACAAATTAAAAATTTTAATCCTTTTTTTAGAATTATTAATGATTCGATATACCTTAATAATTTTTTCATAAAAGACGAACTCGTAAAAGAACTCTGGAATGAAAAATCAAGATTAGATAATCTCTTTGATCAAGAAAAAGGTCATTTATATACTAATATAAGAGATAAAATATTTCCTCAAGATAGAAAAGGATCTAAAAAATTTAGTAATAGGGCAGGCGATAAACTTTATGAAATTAACGATCTTATGAATATTATTCCAAAAGAAACACCCATAAAATTTTTTGACGTATGTGGAGGTCCAGGTGCTTTCTCAGAATTTTTACTTTCAGTCAATAAAGAAAATACTGGTTATGGAATTACTTTACGAGATAAAGATACAATGTGGTATCCATTTCTCCAAAAACATAACAGATATAAAATTTTATGGGGCTCTGATGATTCAGGAAATATTTATAATCCTTCAAATATAGAATTCTGTAAAAAAAATATTTCTAAAGAAACTTTACAAAAAAATAATAAAAAATGGAAGTATACATCTGAAATTATAATTAAAGATGATAAATTTATAATTATACCTTTTGACGATTCTGATAACAATACAAATATTAATATTGCCGTTTCAGACGGTGGTATGAAATTTTCCAAAAATGAAAAAAACGAACATATAGAAAATTATCAAGAATCTTACAATTACAGAATAATTCTTTCAGAAATATTACTAGCTCTCGAAAATTTATCTAGTAAAGGTAATTTTATTTGCAAAATTTACGATTGTTTTACAGAAACAACCATTTCAAGTATTTACCTTCTTACAAAAATCTTTGAAAAAGTTTTTATTGTGAAACCTATTCATTCAAGAATTGTTAATTCCGAAAAATACATTGTTTGTAAAAATTTACAAAATAAATTTGGTTTATTTTCCTGTATTAAAGATCATTTCAAGAAAATACATACAATGTATTTTGAAAAAGATGGTTTTAAAACTAACGATGAAACTATAACTTCTATAGTTCCTCTAGAAATTCTATTAAAGGATACTATTTTCATGAATTCTATAACCGAAATGAACACAAAAATTACAACAAAACAAACAAAGGCGTTAAAGATAATAATGGATAATATCGAAAATACAGATATTAAATCTGTTTCAAATTACAATTTTGTTAAAAAAGGTATATATGGAACTAATTCTTACAAAATTTTTGCTGAAAAAAATTATAAATTTATATCTTTTTATAACAATATTCCATTATTTCCTTCAAAAGATTCTACTAATACAAATTTTATATGTGAAATTTCTAGGGGTACAAATACTAAATTTAAAATTTCAATGAACATTAATTTAAATCCTATCATACATTCTTTTAAGAACGATAAATATAAAACATCAAAAAATCCATACCCTTTTAATTATGGAATCTTTCCCCAAACTTTAGAAAATAATAAACCTTTGCGAGTTTACGAAGTAGGTAATACAACTTATAAAAACGGTGAAATTATAGAAACAAAAATTATAGGTGCTTTATTATATAATGATAAAAGAAAAATTATAGCTATAAGTATACACGATAAAATTCAACAAATAAATGAAATTGAAGATTTAGAAAAAATAACAAAAGGTTTTACACAAAAGATTACTTCATGGATTACCAAAGAAAATTTCTATAAAGTAATTTTTGTAAAAAAAGACACCGCAATGGAAATCGTAAATAAGAGTCACATAGATTATGAAACTAAGAAGTTATTATCATAATATTTTTTAGCTTTATAAGTAATCTTTGAAAGTTAACCTCATAAAAGAATCTTTTTATTAATTTTTTAAATTAATAAATTTTTTGTGTTTTTTCATTTTTTTGTGTTTTTAAGTTTTTTTCATTTTTTTGTGTTTTTACGTTTTTTTCATTTTTATCTAATCATTATTTTTTATTTCTTGGAATCTTTTCATATTTTGTAACTTTATATTTTGTAACCTTATCACGAATTTCCTTTACAGAAAAATTTCTGGGATCTTTATAATCGAAAAATTTATCTATATTATCTTCATAATTCATCAAATGATAAAATTCCACATTAATGTCAAATCCACCTGGAATTTTTTTATTTTCGTCTGCTTTAATGTATACTATGTGTCTGTAATAAAAAGTTCCAAAAAAATTCCTTAGACAAAATCCATCATATAACATAAATTTTATAATAGGGACTCTATTATTAATTTCAGTAGAATTATTATATTTAATTGCATCTTCACAAATTTTCATAAGTATTTTATTATTCTTAATATCGTTTTTATCAATTTCAAATTCGTCAATTTTATCAATTTCAAATTCGTCAATTTTTTCTTTATGTAAACTAAAAGATTTATATTCAGAATCTCTTCTAGAAATAGATTTACTAATATTAGTGATTTTAGATAGGATATAATCTTCCTTAATTTCATTAACATTATTGTTATCATTATCGTTATCGTTAACATTATCATTAATATCAAAATAAATTGTATATTTTTCTTTATCATTAACTTGTATGGTATAATAATAGAAAAGTTTATAAAAGCAAAAAATGGAGCCAGGAATCATGATAAAAGGAATTGCACAAATAAAAATAGTTTCTTTAGAAAACATTTTAAAAAAAATTTTTATAATTCTTCTTTACTGATGTTCTCAACATTTACTTTTAAAAAAAGTTTTTTAATTATTTTTCCAAACTTAAATTGAGAAAGAAATAGTTTATTAATTTTTTAAATTAATAAATTTTTTATATTTTTTCCTTTTTTTCGTGTTTTTTCATTTTTTTCGTGTTTTTTCATTTTTTTGTGTTTTTACGTTTTTTCATTTTTATCTAATCATTATTTTTTATTTCTTGGAATCTTTTCATATTTTGTAACCTTATCACGAATTTCCTTTACAGAAAAATTTCTGGGATCTTTATAATCGAAAAATTCATCTATATGATCTTTATAAGACATCAAATGTAAAAATTCCACATTAATGTCAAATCCACCTGGAATTTTTTTATTTTCGTCTGCTCTAATGTATACTATGTGTGAGTAATAAAAAGTTCCAAAAAAATTCGTTAGACCAAATCCATGATATAACATAAATTTTATAATAGGGACTCTATTATTAATATCAGTAGAATTATTATATTTAATTGCATCTTCACAAATTTTCATAATTATTTCAATATTCTCAATATCGTTTTTATCAATTTCAAATTCATCTATTTTTTCTTTATGTAAACTAAAAGATTTATATTCAGAATCTCTTCTAGAAATAGATTTACTAATATTAGTGATTTTAGATAGGATATAATCTTTATTAATTTCATTAACATTATCGTTAACATTAATATCAAAATAAATTGTATATTTTTCTTTATCATTAACTTGTATGGTATAATAATCGAAAAGTTTATAAAAGCAAAAAACGGAGCCAGGAACTATGATAAAAGGAATCGCACAAATAAAAATAGTTTCTTTAGAAAACATTTTAAAAAAAATTTTTATAATTCTTCTTTACTGATGTTCTCAACATTTACTTTTAAAAAAAGGTTTTTAAATCAATTTTAAAAAAAGTTTTTTAATTATTTTTCCAAACTTAAATTGAGAAAGAAATAGTTTATTAATTTTTTAAATTAATAAATTTTTTATATTTTTTCCTTTTTTTATGTTTTTCCTTTTTTATCTATTCAAATATTTTTTTATATCTTAGAATCTTATCATAAATTTCCTCTACAGAAATTTTTCTAGGATCTTTATGGTCAAGGATTTTATCTATATGATCATCATGGAGAAACAAATTTAAAAATTCCACATTAATGTCAAATCCACTTGAAACCTTATCACGAATTTCCTTTACAGAAATTTTTCTGGGATCTTTATAATCGAAAAATTCATCTATATAATCATCATAGCGCATCAAATTTAAAAATTTCATAATAAGATTAATTTCACTTGGAATTTTTATATTTTCATCTGTTTTATTTAATATCGTGTATTTGCAATAAAAAGTTCCAAAAAAATTTATTAGAGAAAATCCATTAGAGAACTTAAATTTTATAACAGGGATTCTATTATTAATATCGGTAGAATTATTATATTTAATTGCATCTTTACAAATTTTCATAAGTATTTTATTATTCTCAATATCGTTTTTATCAATTTCAAATTCGTCAATTTTTTCTTTATGAAAACTAAAAGATTTATATTCAGAATCTTTTCTAGAAATAGATTTACTAATATTAGTGATTTTAGATAGGATATAATCTTTATTAATTTCATTAACATTAGGATTATCATCAATACCAAAATAAATTGTATATTTTTCTTTATCATCAACTTGTATGGTATGATAACGGCAAAGTTTATAAAAGCAAAAAGCGGAAATAGGGACCATGAATGAAAGTGCAAAATTAAAATTAGTTCTTTTAGAAAACATTTTAAAAAAAGTTCCTTTAGAAAACATTTTAAAAATAATTTTTATAATTCTTCTTTACTGATGTTCTCAACATTTACTTTTAAAAAAGGTTTTTGATTCAATTTTAAAAAAAGTTTTTTAATTATTTTTCCAAACTTAAATTGAGAAAGAAATAGTTTATTAATTTTTTAAATTAATAAATTTTTTATGTTTTTTTAAGTTAATTTACATTAACATTATTTTCAATACTTATTTCCTGGAATTTATTACGAATTCTTTGAAAAGAATTCTTTTTTGGATCAATGAATCAATGGATCATAATTTTGACTAATATGAGATTTTTAATTTTCTAATATTCGTGAACGGTGTTCTAAAAATAATCCGAATTAAGAATTTAAAACATAAAAGTTTTATTGTCGACGTTAATATCGTTACAAATATCTTTGATTATATATATTATTCTATGATCAGGAATTTGTTTTTTACAATATTTTATAATTATTTCATTGTTCTGGTAGTCTTTGTTATTAATTTTAAAATTATTGATTATTTCCCTATCAATAATGAAAAATTTATAATCCGAATTTTTTTTGTCGATGTATTTACCAATTTTAGATTGTTTACAATTCTTTATATTTTTATTAATACGATTAGGATTATTTTCAACGAAATTAAAATTATTTTTTTGATCACAGATTTTCGCAGAATAATACCTTTTATGTAACAAAAAAATTCCCATTGGAAATGTAAAACACATCTTGAAATACCTCATATTCGGTTCATCTGAAAACATTTTAAATGTTATTAATAGAAATGCTTCTATTAATTTAATGGAAAAAAAGATTTTTAAATCAAATTTTTAATATATTTTTTTGTTAATTTAACCGTATTATTTACGGTCATTTCATTAGGAATCATATAAAGTTGATCTAGAAATTCAAGATTGCAGTTGGAAAAATCTTCCATATTATATATTTCAATATAAGCTCTTGCTAAATTTAAATTTAATTTAAGGTTGTCTTCATCATTTAATCTTAAATTAGAATATGTAAAAGTCATTGGATTAATGTAATTATTATTAATAAAATTGTTAGTTTTTGGTTCATTAAGAGGAGATTGAGGTGTTTTATTCATATATTTCAATCCCATGGAATCTTTTACAAAGAATTTAATTTTATCTCTTTTGTGATCAACTAAAATTCGTGGATTTAAATAAATAAATTTCATTGATTTAGATAGCGAGTGTGTTATAAATTGAAATTTATTATCTATGAAAAAATGTCTTAAATTTTCCTTCGTTTCAGGATTAAGTGAAGATAATTCTTCTATGATATTTTTTCCTAAAGTAGCATACTCTTGATGACATGTTCCATACCATGATAGTATAAAATATGTACCTACAAAATCATCATTTATATTAAAATCCTGAATATAATCTTCCGTTAAGTAACCTCTATTAGAATAGTTAAAAATATTATTTTGTGTTTGTAATTTAAAATTTTCTTTAGAAATTGTGTATCTACTTTTCAATCCATCTTTTAATATTAAATCTTTTATATTTTCATTAAACATATGATACATAGTAAAATTATCTATTTCAAGACCATAAATATATGGTTCTTTAACACTTTTCTGTACAAGAAATTTTGCTATGTTTATTACTTTTGAATAATTGTTTTGAATGAGTTCATAATTTGTACTAAATAATCTTTTTTCTAAAAGATATTTATATTTTTCTTCTTCAGAAATATCATTTGAAAATTTATGATTATATTCATTTGTATACATTAATTTTAAAAAATTTAGTAACATATCTAATTTTTCAGGAAGGGATTTTTTATTGTCTTTTTTAGAAAGATTCCATGAGGTAGTTCCGTTTTTAAAATTAGATTTACATTTTAAAAGTATTTTGGGATCAAGTTCATAAACTTCCATCCAAGGAAAATCTTTGTTAATATCTTCGAAAGGTAATAATACAATAATAATATTATCATTAAGTTTGTTTGCCATTCTTGGTGAATAAACTTTGAAATTATCCAAAGTTACTTCTTTAAGCATATTGCTAGATTTAAAATATTTGTGAAGTAAATCGTTAATAATTTTTGGTTTTCTTTCACAGTAAATCTCAACGTTTGTCGAAAAATAATTATTCTTTGCTTGACATAATTGTAATACTAAATTTATATTTTTCTCACAATTTTTTCTAGAAACATTTGATATAATTCCTGAATAGTAACAATCATCCATATTACATATTTCGAAATAGTGATGATAAGAAAAATTAATTTCTGGGAAATTTATAGAAGCTCTTACATTTATTAAATTTTCTAGAAGGAAAACATCAAATATTCTTCCTCTAACATCTTTATTTTGTGGAAAAAGAAGTTTAAAAGACAACCTTATATATTTATTATCATCAATCCAAATTTTATCCAAACATAATTTACATTCTGATAAAAGAAGATTTTGGTATATATTACCGGTTATTTCATTCTTTTTGTCCTTAAAAATATTAAGACACTGCTTGCTAATAGTTTCTTTTATAATTTTTTTTAAAGATTGTTTATCTTCAAGTTCTTCTGTAATCAAATATTTTGATCTATTTTCTGCTAAAAGTTCAACTAATTCATTTTCTTCAAAATTATTATTGTGAAGTTCTAGAATATCCTTAGCTTTAAATATATCAATATATTTTTTAAATTCATCGTTATTAATAAAATTATTGTTTAAGTTAATAACTTGTAAAGATTCATTTTTTAGAATTTGAGCTAAAGGTTCAAGATAGCGAATATTACAAGAATCTAATTTAAGATGAGATAATTTTGTGAGTTTTGAAAAATCTATATTTGGAATAACACATTCAAGCATGAGTTCTTCTAAAGAATTTTCTGAAAATTTATTTTTAAAAGTTAGATAAATTATATTTTTATTATCATATTTTTTATGACTTTCTAATTCTTGATTATTTACTTGATCTAAAAATAGATAATTATTTTTATATTGTTGAGGTTTTTCAACAATACTTAAAAATTTTAATTTTTCATGAATTGTAAATTTAGTAATTTCAGTAAATAATAATTTTATATTAATAATTTTTTCATAATTGATATTAATGGGTATATTATAAAAAACAACTAAAGTTTCACAAGATTTAACATTAGAAAAATTTATTTGATATTTTTTATTACAACAAATTATTGAATTGATTAAATCTTCGGATATAACAGATAATTCAAAAGAATTTTTACATTTATTTTCTTCTAAAGGACTGAATAGTATAAATTGTGTTCTAACATTTAAATTAATATTCTTATCATCGAAATAAATATCACTAGCAGAATAAACACTAAAAAGATTAAAAGAAGAATTTTTAATATTTAATTTTAAATCATTTTCTGAATGATGATATAAATTAAAATTATTAAAATATTGATTTTGGGTATAAATTTCTAAATTATATTTCGATTTTTCATGCATGGAAATTTTACGTAATATAAAATTGTAATATTTTTCATAAAAATTGTATTCCTCATTATTATTATACAATGTAAAAAATATGATATTAGTACATACCGGAATATTAATTATCAACTTTCCTGAATCATAATTTTTATTTTTATAAGAATAAACTTGTAATATATTACAATTATTAAAATCTAAACGTAGATTATCCGTAATTAATTTATTACAAAACAATTTTTTAAGATTCATAATCTGATCATTTGAAAGATATAAATTTGAACCAATAACATAAATCTTTATAATTTTTAAATTTAAAAATCTTGAAAAATCAAAATAAAATTCTTGAGTTACGTTATGGTAAATATAACTAATATCAATCTTTTCAATATTTTTTAATTCGTAATCATTAAAAGAATTAAATAATTTCCCATAATCAAACATACTTATAACCCAATTATAAAATTCGGAATCAATATTAATTTTTATTCTTTTTAATGTATCATTTGTTAAATCCAAAATTTGCTTAAAAAGTAAATATAAGTATTCAATATCATTCTCAGAAACACTGTTTATTAAATTTAAATTAATTACATTACACGATGATTTAATAAAAATTTTAAAATATTTGGTTATGAATTTATTACAATTTAAATCATATAAATTAATATTTTTTACTAATTTTTTAATTGAAGATTCTATAATAATTTTATCACATAAAAATATTTTATTAAATTTTATATTAATTTTCGTAAAAAAATTTGATTTATAATTTAATTCTTTTAATTTACACTCTGAAAAATCATAATCTATGGTTTTTTGATCTTTAAAAAAACACATATTTAAAAATTTGCTAGAAAAATCTCCTATATAAATACTTTCAATAAATTGTAATTTTGAAATATCTTTGAGAAGATACCAATTAAAATTAGTATTTAAACTTATCGTTTTAAGATTTTTCATTTTAAAAATTAACTTTGCTATATCATTAAAAATATCTACTATTATTTTTTTACATTTTTCTACATTTTCAAGAGAATTCGTAAGTGTAAATTCATTTTTATAATTTACTAGAAATTCTTGATTGGTATTACTATTTTCAAATTCTTTTTTTTCTTTATTTTTTTCATGTAATTCAGATTCTGCCTCTAGAAAATCTTCTGAATCTGAAAATTGTAAACTTTCTAATTTTATTTTTTTTAATTTTTCTGTTTTTGGTATGTTATCTGTAACAAAATTTAAAATATACTGAATATCATCATTTTTAAGATCTTCATCAATAAAACTTGAATCAAAATTTATATATTCTATGTTTTCTGGATTGATAAATGAAATGAATTTTGAAATAATATCAATTGTAGAAATTTTTACCAAAAATATTTTTATTTTAAATTTTTGTAATTCAGGGTTATCAAGATTTTCATCTATTATATCTTTTTCATCAAAAAAAATATTTGGATTTTTAAACACAAAACCAAATATAATACTATTATATTTTAACATTAATTTTTTATAGAAATTAATATCAATGGTAACCGTTTCCGA
>Ga0208826_1000957_pt1 | contig 26698 bp, 26 predicted proteins | sample AD_UKC115_MetaG_FD_184451 | JGI IMG/M metagenome (GOLD analysis project Ga0208826, IMG submission 184451) | Active sludge microbial communities of municipal wastewater-treating anaerobic digesters from Hong Kong - AD_UKC115_MetaG (SPAdes)... | ecosystem: Engineered > Bioreactor > Anaerobic >...
CGGTGAGGCGACGAGCGCGGCGGCAGCGATGCTGCGCAGCAAGGCGCGGCGTTGCGAATTCATCGAGCGATCCCGTTCGTGGCGGCCATTTTGCAGCACAGTGTATGCTGGACGAAGCCGTGCGTGCAGCCGGTCATTCCGCTCCGTTGTAGCCGAACGCAGCACAGATCGTGCGGCGCGATCGCCGAACGCCTCAGCGGTGGTGTTCGCTCATGTCCCGCCGGGGCAATTTCCAGTCGGAGCGCACGAAATGACAGGTATAACCACTGGGGTAATGCTGCAGATAGTCCTGGTGCTCTGGTTCGGCTTCCCAGAACGCACCAGCCGGTGCGACTTCGGTGATGACCTTGCCGGGCCACAATCCCGATGCGTCGACGTCGGCGACGGTGTCGACGGCAATATGCTTCTGTGTGTCGTCGGTATAGAAAATGGCCGAGCGATAACTCGTGCCCACGTCGTTGCCTTGACGATCATGTGTGGTGGGGTCGTGGATCTGGAAGAAGAATTCGAGCAGCTCGCGATAGGAAATGCGCTGCGGGTCGAACACGACTTCGATGGCTTCGGCGTGCGTGCCGTGATGTCGATACGTGGCATCGGCGACGTCGCCACCGGAGTAGCCGACGCGGGTGGACAGTACGCCGGGGCGATGCCGCAGTAGCTCCTGCATGCCCCAGAAGCAGCCGCCGGCAAGGATGGCGCGTTCGCTCGGCGTACTCATGGCGCATTCTCCATGCCTGCGGAATCGAATAGTACGCGGTATTCGGCGTAGCCCTCGCGTTCGAGATCGCTCACGGCGATGAAGCGCAGCGCGGCGGAGTTGATGCAGTAGCGCAGGCCGCCGCGCTCGCGCGGACCATCGGTAAAGACGTGGCCAAGATGGCTGTCGCCGTGGCGCGAGCGGACTTCGGTACGGGTCATGCCGTGGCTTGCATCGTGTTTTTCGACGACATGCGCAGGTTCGATCGGTTGGGTGAAACTCGGCCAGCCACAGCCCGAGTCGAATTTGTCCTGCGAGGCGAACAGCGGCTCGCCGGAAACGATGTCGACATACAATCCGGTGGCGTGGTTGTCCCAGAATTCATTGTGGAACGGTCGCTCTGTGCCGTTTTGCTGTGTCACGCGGAACTGCTCGGGCGTCAGCCCAGCGATGGAGCGATCGGTTTTGCCATACGGCGTCGTGGTCATTGCGCAATGGTAACCCCAATCCGATCGACCGAGGCCGCCGTGGCGGTCGTGCGGCGAAGTACAATGAACGCATGTCCAGCACGTTATACCAGCACATCGTCGTCGAGCACAGCCGTTCGCCGCGGCACTTCGGCGCGCTTTCCGAGGCGACGCATGCCGCGGATGGAGCCAATCCGCTGTGTGGCGACGCGCTGCGCGTCGAGTTGCGGATCGAGCGCGGACACATCGCTGCGGTCGCCTTTCGCGGTGAGGCGTGCGCCATCGCGAAAGCGACTGCCTCGCTGTTGAGCGAGCAAAGTCTGGGACGTGATGCGAGCGATATCGCCATGCTCGAAGCGCGATTCGAGCGCTTGATATGCGGCGACATCGCCGCCGACGAAACGCTTGGCGACTTGAACGCGCTGGCGGCGCTCTCGCGCTATCCGGCGCGGCGCAAATGTGCCATGTTGCCGTTCGCGACCTGGCGCGCGGCGCTCGCGGGCGAAAGCAGGATCACGACGGAAAGGGGCGCGGCGTCATGACCACATCCTCGACCCTGCCGGCAGGGTTGCCCGTCGAGTTTCGCGTAGCCACGCGTGAGGACATCGCCGCGATCGTGACGCTGGTGACGTCGGCCTATCGCGGCGAGGCGAGCCGCGCCGGCTGGACCACCGAGGCCGATCTGCTGGATGGCCAGCGTATCGACGCGGAAGCGGTTGCCGCGATCGTGGAAAAACCGGCCAGCCGGGTTTTGCTCGCCGAGAATGACGGCAGGCTGCTGGCCTGTTGCCACGTCGAAAAGCAGGACGATGGTTGTTACTTCGGCATGTTTGCCGTCGATCCCGTCGAGCAGGGGAGTGGTATCGGCAAGATCGTTCTGGCGGAAGCCGAACGCGTCGCGCGCCAGGATTTCGGTTGCGCGAGAATGCAGATGACCGTGATTTCGCTGCGCGACGAACTCATCGCGTGGTACGAGCGGCGCGGCTATCGGCGGAGCGGCCAGTACAAACCGTTTCCGTACGGCGATGAGCGTTTCGGCATACCCAAACGCGACGATCTGCGATTCGAGTTGCTCGAAAAAAACCTGTCGAGTGATGGCCAATGAGCGAGTGGATTCATGTTTGTGCCCAAGCGGATTTACTGCCCGGCGAATTCAAGATCGCCTGGGACGGCGATATCGCGATCGCAGTGTTCAATATCGACGGCGATCTGTATGCCGTCGAGGACGTGTGCACGCACGATGGCGGCGAACTGGCCGGTGGCGATATCCACGGTTTCGAGGTGGAGTGCCCGCGTCACGGCGCGCGTTTCGATCTGCGCACGGGCGTTGCGACGCGCGCACCCGCGTACGAACCGATCGCGACATTTCCGGTGAAAGTGGAAAACGCCCAAGTGTATACGCGCGACGATCGCGATACCTGAAAGCCGAGGCGACGCGGAAAATCGCCGCATTCGTGCGATCGCGCGAATGCCAATTCGTGTGTACCTTTCGCCGCGCGCGCCGATCGACGTCGCGTCATCGACGCTGCGGCAGGGCGGCGCGATATCGGTTGACGGCAATGCCGGTTGACAGCAATGGCAATATGCGATTATTGTAAAATGATAATCGTTATCATTTGTATTATTTTCAATGAATCGCATATTCCGAATGTGCAGCATGCCGGCGCTTATCGCCGCGCGGGGGCGTCGATGGGTGGCCGTTCTGTTGGCCTTTGTCGTGGTCGGCAGTGCGAGCAGCGCTTGGGCGGCGTCGACGCTCACACCGGAACTGGTGCAGTTGGGACGGAAGATTTTCGCCGACGAATCCTTGTCCGCATCCGGCAAGATGTCGTGCGCTACCTGCCACGACCCGAAATTTGGGCATGCGCAGAACAACGAGCTCGCCGTGCAATCCGGTGGGGCGAGTCTGGACGTACCCGGTTTTCGCTCCGTGCCCAGTCTGCGCTACCTCAATTTCAACACGCCGTTCTTTTTCGCCAGCGACGGCACGCCGACCGGCGGTTTCAATCGCGATGGTCGAGCGAACACGCTTGTCGAGCAGGCAGAACGCCCGTTCCTTGCCGCGCATGAAATGGCCAACGGCGATGCAACTTCGCTGGTGGACAAGCTGAGTCGTGCGAGCTATGCCGATGCGTTTCGGAGCATGTTCGGTGCGGATGTTTTCGCTCGCGTCGACACGGCCTTTCTCGCCGCGCGTTATGCGTTGTCGGTGTATGAAAGCACGGCGTCGGAGTTCCGCCCGTTTTCCTCGAAGTACGACCTGTTCCTCAAGGGCAAGCTCAAACTCAGCGCGCAAGAGTTGCGTGGCTATGTGCTGTTCAATAATCCGAACAAGGGTCGCTGCGCCGCATGTCATTTGTCGACGCGGCAGGCGAACGGCGATCCGCCCGTGTTCACCGATTACACCTACGACAACCTCGGCGTGCCACGCAACGCCGCGATTCCGGCGAATGCCGATCCGCTCTATTTCGATATGGGCTTGTGCGGCCCCGAACGCACCGATCTCGCCAACCGCCGCGATCTGTGCGGCCAGTTCAAGGTGCCGACGCTGCGCAATGTCGCCACGCGCAAGGTGATTTTCCACAACGGCTACTTCAAGTCGCTGCGCGAAGCGCTGGAATTCTATGTGCAGCGCGACACGAGTCCGCAGAAATGGTATCCGCTCGACGCCGCCGGCGCGGTGTTGAAGTTCAACGACGTGCCGCCGTTGCTGGCACGAAACGTCAATACCAGCGAAGGGCCGTACAACCGTCATCCGGGCGAGGCGCCGGCATTGAGCGACATCGAGATCGACGATGTGATGGCATTTCTTGCGACATTGACCGATGGCTACGATCCGGTCACGAACACTGCCGATCCGGCGCGCGACGTGCCGGCGCAGTGACGCCTGCGCGCCGAAGTCGCGTGAAAAGGTATTTTTATCATTGCGGAGAAATAGCGTGAAACGTAATTCGCTGACACTGGCGATCCTGATGTCCTGCACGGGGCTTGCGTCGAATGCGCATGCCGACGATACGAAGTTGCAGGCCGAAGTCGACGCCTTGCGCGCCGAAGTGGTGGAACTGCGCGGCCTCGTGCATGAGTTGCAGTCACAGCGTGCGCCGGCTCAGGCAGCATCGCCGGTCAGCGGTGCTGCGCTGCCGAATGCGCCATTGCCATCGGCTTTCGCAGCGGCGAATGCCGTACCTGCGCCTGCGGTGTCGCAGCCGGCCGCGACCACCGCTGCGGGCGATGCGATTCCGGGCACGGGCGGCAGCGGTCTCGCGCTCGGCGCGAACACGTCGCTTTGGGGTTACGGCCAGCTTGACTACAACCGACCGACCAAGCGCATCAGCGATACCCAGGCCGATCTGACCCGCGCGGTGATCGGCTTCAACCACGTCTTCGATGAAAACACGCGTGTGTACGGCGAACTCGAGTGGGAGCATGCCGTTGCGTCGAGCACGGATCGGGGCGAAAGCGAGGTCGAGCAGTTGTATGTCGAGCATGCGCTGGCGCAAAACTACGGCATGCGCGTCGGCTTGACGCTGGTGCCTCTGGGGCTGCTCAACGAGCACCACGAGCCGGGCAATTTCTACGGCGTCGAGCGCAACTTCGTCGAGCAGGCGATCATTCCGAGCACGTGGCGCGAGGGCGGCGTGTCGATGTATGGCAACACGGACTGGGGATTCAACTGGAACGTCGGCATCGGCACGGGACCGAATCTCGGGGCGTGGGATCCGGCAGCCGACGAAGGTCGCCTGTCTCCCCTCGGCAGCATCCATCAGGAGCTGCAATTGGCCAAGGCGCGAGATCCGTCGCTGTATGCCGCAGCCAATTGGCAGGGAGTGCCTGGGCTGTTGCTGGGAGGCGGCGTGTTCACCGGCAAGATCGGGCAGGGTGATGCGGTTCTGCCGGTCAATCGTTCGCGCTTGATCTTGAGCGAAGCACACCTGCGCTGGCAGCCGGGACCATTCGACTTCTCCGCGCTGTACACGCGCGGAACGATCAGCAATACGCAAGACCTCAACCTGCAATTCCTTGGCCAGCCGACGCCGGTGCCGAAATCGTTCTGGGGCGGCTACGTGCAGGGCGCGTGGCGCGCACTCGAGTGGGGCAGCGATTCGAGTTTGTCGCCGTTCCTGCGCTACGAGATGTTCAACACCGCCGCCGCTTACGCCACACAGCCGCAGGGCCTCGGCACGGCGCCGCTGCCGACGCAGCGTGTGTGGACGCTGGGCGCGAACTACTATCTCAATCCCAACGTCGTGTTCAAGGTCGACTACCAGAAATTCCGCTACGAGGACCTTGTGCTCGGCTACGGCAATCGCTTCGATCTCGGCTTGGGCTATCAGTTCTGATCGTTTGCTTTCCTTCTCCCGCAGGAGGGAGGGAAGCGGAGGTTTTATGCAAAGTCGTTGGTTGATTCCCGTTGGCGCAGCCGTCGCGGCCCAGGCTGCATTCGCGACCCAGTACCTGAGCGTGCAGCAGGCGCAGCAGGAAGCGTTTGCCGGTGCGAGCGAATTCCGCCTCGTGCCCGCCGCCGATGCGGCGGCACGCGCCGCGATCGGCGCGCCGGCCGGCTGGGCGCCGCAGGTGTTCGAGGCGCGCGCCGGCGAGAAAAAACTCGGCTGGCTGATCGTCGACCAGGTCATCGGCAAGAGCGAGGCGATCACCTACGCGCTCGCGCTCGACACGGCGGGCGCGGTGATTTCGCTCGAAGTGCTCGACTATCGCGAGTCGCACGGCAGCGAGGTGCGCATGCCCGCGTGGCGCAAGCAGTTCGTCGGCAAAACCGCGGCCGACGCGGCGGCGCTCGGCCGCGAGGTCAAGATCATCTCGGGCGCGACCTTGTCCTGCCGTCACCTCACCGAAGGCGTGCAGCGCCTGCTCAGGTGGTATGAAGTCGCGTTGAAGGCGCCGGCATGAGCGCGATGCTGCAACGCGCGCGGCCCCATCTCGGCACGCTGGTCGAGATGCGCGTCGAGGCGCCGGACGAAGCGTGCGCGCGCGCCGCGATCGAAACCGCGTTCGTCGAAGTCGCGGCCGTGCATGCGCGCATGAGTTTCCACACGGCGGACAGCGATCTCTCGCGCCTGCATGCCGCGCACGTCGGCACACAGGTCGAGGTCGACGCGCGCACGTTGGATGTGCTGCGCTGCGCGCTCGACCTCGCGGCGCGCTCGCGCGGCTGTTTCGATCCGACGATGGCCGGGCGACTCGTGGCGCGCGGATTCCTGCCGCCGCCGCGCTCGCCGTTCGTGCCCGACGCGCGCGCGAGCTGGCGCGACGTGGAGTTGCGCGACGGCGGCGTACGCCTGCGGCGCCCGTTGTGGCTCGACCTGGGCGGTATCGCCAAGGGCTACGCGGTCGATCGCGCTATCGGCGTGCTGCTGGCGAATGGCGCGACTCAGGCGCTGGTCAATGCCGGCGGTGATCTGCGCGTGGCCGGGCCGCGCGAGGAGATCGTGCATCTGCGCGGCGCCGGCGACGCGGGCATCGCCGGCGCGCTGGCGTTGCGCGACGCCGCGCTCGCGTCCAGCGGCGGCGCGGCGACACGGCGCTATCGCGACGGCCGCTGGACGGGCGTGCACCTCGACGCGCGCGATGGGAGCCACGTCGGCCTGTTTTCGTCGGCCAGCGTGACCGCACCGAGCTGTATGATCGCCGACGCGCTGACCAAGGTCGTTTTCGCGGCGCCGTTCGCGCTCGCGCGAGGCGTGCTCGCGGGCTACGGCGCGCAGGCCGCGACGCACGCTACGCGCCGGGGCTGGCGCGTGCAGGGCAGGGCGGCTTGAACGGCGCGGGCCACGAGCGTCACGCGCGCCGCCGCGGCGAGCACGGCCTGCGCCTGTCGCCGCGCCACCGCCACCTCGTCTACGCCGCGTTCGCGGCGATCTGGCTCAGCGGTATACTTTGGCTCATTTTCCACTATTTCCTGCAACGCCAGGGCGAATTCGGCGCCGAGCCGCACCCGCTCGAGGCCTGGTGGCTGCGCCTGCACGGCGCGGCGGCGTTCGTCGCGCTGTGGCTGGCCGGGTTGCTCTGGGCCGTGCATGTGCGTCATGGCCTGGCGCGGCCGAAGCGGCGCGTGACCGGCATCGCGCTGATCGCGATGTTCGTGGTGCTGGCCACCAGCGGCTGGCTGCTCTACTACGCCGGCGGCGACGAGTTGCGCGATGCGGCGCGCCTCTTCCACTGGCTGGTCGGTGCGGCGCTGATCGTACCGTTTTTGATCCACAGTTTGCGCGCGCGGCGTCGCCGGCGTGTCGAAACAGCTTCGGTGCACGTCAGCGTGCGCTGATTCGAATCACTACCAACTCGCCGCCTCCGTCGAGTACGACGCTACCCGTTGCCGTTTCGGTATCGAGCAGCAACGCTTCTCCCGCCGACAAGGAGGGCAGGTCGGCGCGGCGCTCGATCCGGGCCGAACCCGCTGCCAGATAGACAAACCACATGTCGGCTGCGCTGGCGGCGAACAGCATCGAGCCGACCAGTGGTCGGTGGTGAATTTCGCAGCGCCACAGGTCGCGCCGTGCGATAAGGTTGAAATCGCGCACCGCACCGTCGAGCAGGCGACCGCTGCTGCGCGCATCGCCGCTGAAGCCGACGAACTGCAAGCGCTGGTCGAGCGCGACCACGGGCTGTCCTTCGACATCCAGTTGCATGCCGTTGCCTTCGAGCAGCGCGATCCAGCGGTCGCATTGTGGAAATATGGAAAATGCGCCGTCGCTTTCGATGTCAGCGATGCTGACCCGCCAGCCGAATGCGATGTCGTCGGCACTGGCGGGGTGGCTGTACAGCTCGGTCGTCCAACCGCCGCCGTTTTGCCAACGCATGCGGCGGTAGTCGTTCTCGCGCAGGTGGCGGATTTTCATGGTGTCAGCCGCAATCCGCCGCTGACTGAACGAAGCGTGGCGATGCGGCGATTCCGTGCAGTTGCGCGCTGGACAGCGCAAGGCTTTCGGCCCAGCCGTGGCCGACGATTTCGCCACCGGTGGCCGCATCGCGAAAATCTTCTTTTTGTCCCGGCGCGAGCAGGTGGCGATAGTCGACGGTGATTTCCTCACCGGCAAGCAAATCGCGTGCGGCAAAGACGAAACCCAGGTGCCACAATCCGTTCGGCGCGAATGCGTGGTTGATGTAACACTCGTCCGGCCATTCCGGCGTGACCGTGTAGCGGTCCTCGAACCAGCGCACGGTGGCGGCCAGCGCTTCGCGCGCGTTCGGCAGCGCTTCGACTTCATGCCATTTGTATACTTTTCGGATGTCGTCCGGGGCGGTGATCAATCTCCCGGCTGCAACGGGTTCGTCCAGAAACAGGCCTTTCCCGGCGCCGGCGATCAGCGATGGGGCGATGTGGTAGCGAGGCAGGATCATGCGCGGCAAATGGAGCGATGCGGGGGCGCAGTGTAGCGCCTCGCATCGCGGATTGGCGATGTGCTATTGCGCGATGTTTCCGGTGCGTCGTGCCGCGACGAAAACCGCGAGGGCCAGAGCGAACAGCGCGAAAACGCCGGGCCCCGGCGCGGGCGTTGCGGCGACCGGGGCCGTAGCCTGGACTTCAAAGGCGCCGATATCCGCGGATGCACCACGAATGCGGGCGAACGTCGCGCCGCGTTGATCGGTGGCCAGCGCTTGCGGATTGCCGCCGTGATCGATGGCGCATGAGCCGAGCGGTAACGCATGCGTTTGCGTCGCCCCGCCGTTGGCGGCGAGATCGTCGACGACGGCGACGGCACAGTTCGTGATCGTGTCGGCCGGCAAGGTCACGTTGGCGAGCGTGCCGATCACGAGATTGTTGCCGCCGGTGCTGGTCTTGCTGCCGCTGGTGGCGATGGTTGCGCGCGGCGCGATGGCGCTGTTGCGCACCAGCAAGGTGGATGCCATGTCGAGGTTGCCGCTTTCATCGCCCAGATAAATCGCATTACCGTCGCTGCCGCTTTGGGCGACGCGATTGTCGACGAACGTCGAATTGCGCAGGACGAGACGCCCGTCGTTGTAGATGCCGCCGCCGTTGGAGCGTGCGCCGAGCGTGTAATTGGCGCTGAGCGTGCTGTTGGTCAGCGCAGCCGTACTGGCGTAGACGCCGCCGCCGGGGGAATTGTCGTTGCCGGTGAAGTTGTCCCAGACGGTGCTGCGTTCGAGACTGATCTGATTCGCATGCACGCCGCCGCCGGCGGCATTGACGCCGGCGGTGCCGTTGGCGGCGATCGTCGAATCGATGGCATAGACCCCGACCGCGAAGATGCCGCCGCCCGAGGCGTTGAGTCCGGCGGTGGTATTGCTGGCGACGCGCGCTTGGACGAGCGCCACGGCTTCCGCGGCGATGCCGCCGCCGAGCGCATTGGCCCCTTGGGTCGCGTTACCGAGGACATCGCTCTGCTGCAACAGCAATGTCGTCGCGGCGAAAATGCCGCCGCCGTGCGCGGTGTAGCCACCGGCCGTTCGGTTGTTGCTGATGAGACTATCGTAGATTTCCAGCGCGCCGCGCGCCGCGATGCCACCCCCGTTGTTGTAGGCGGTCGACGTAGGGTCCTGCGTTGCGCTCGATGCGCTGAGTTTGCCGCCGGTGACGGTGATGTGGCGCAATGTCAGTTTTTGGCTGGCGCCGTTGATCGGGTCGGCGGCATCGTACAAATTGATCAGGCGGAAATCGGGGATGTTGGCCGCGCCACTGCGGCGCAAAACGACGTTACCGACCGCGGTCGCATCGATGGTCAACGTTTGGGTGACGCGCAATGCGTCGATCGTGCCCGCGAGCGGTGCGGTGAAACCGATCGTGTTGGCGGCGCCGCCACTGAACACGACCGCGTTGAATACGATCGTGTCGGGCCCGGTGCCGGCAGCACAGGCGGCGACGGCGGTATCCGTGTTCGCGGCGCGCACGGCGGCTTGCAGGGTGCAGACTCCGGCGGGCTCGCCTTCGAAATTGGAATTGACGGTGATGGTCGCGGCTTGCGCGAGCGAAAATACGAGCAGACCCAACGTGGTCAGCGTCGCGCGCAGAGGGAGCGAGGAAAGCGGCATCGAAATTCTCCGGGTAGGGGCCTTCTCCGTGGAAAACGGAATCGGAGGTCGGAACCGGACATTGCGAAATTCGATGACGCAATGCGCACGTATGCCGGACGATTACGGCTGCGGCTACGGTTGCGGATCGGTGTTCAACGCTTGCGTCATCGCCCGCGCCTCGTCGGCGAGCGGCGAGTCCATGCCTACCGTTTGGCGAAACTGCCGTTGCGCCAGAACGAGCGCCTCGCGGGCTTCGTGTGTGCGGCCCAGCGCGGCCAGTGCGCGCGCCCTGCGCGCGTGCAGGCGGGCAAGGTCCGGGGCAATCTGCGGGCTGGCGACAGGATAGCGACGCAGCGCCTCATCGAAGTATTCCAACGCGGTCGCGGCGCGGGCTCGGTCCAGTTCGATCGCGCCGAGGTTGGATAGGGCTGCGATGTGACCGCTGTCGTCGGCCGCGTAGCGCACATACAACGAGCGTGCGCGTAGCAAGGCGGCTTCCCGTTGTTCGAGCGTGCCGTCATGGGCGAGAAGGTCGCTGCGCGCGAGCCACCATTCTGCGCGCAACAGATGCGCGTCGAAACCGGCCTCGCTCAGTCGGATATCCAATCGTCGCAAGGCGGCATCCACGTCGGCGAATCGGTGTTGCACAAGCAGGGCCCAAACGATCGCAAGGTCTTCGGCAAGCGTCTGCGGGTGACGTTCGCCCAGCGTGCCGACGAGCAATTCGCGGCGTCGTTCGCGCAGCGTCAGCGCACGCACGGCATCGCCGAGATAAACGTATATGCGCGCGGCTTTGCCGAGCGCATCGGCGTGCGTGGCCGGATCGTTGGCAAAGTAGTCGTCGAGGCGATCAACGCCGAGATCGAGCATTTCGCGGGAGCTCATCTCACCGCGTGGCTTGACGTTCGGAATGCGCGGGTCGTTGGGGTTGAACATCGCGTCGAACAAAAAATCGCGGGCAGCTAGCGCGCGGCGCGATTCGCGTGCGACGCGCTCGGACTGCCAGAGCGCATGGCCGATGGCCGTGGCGGCAAAGGTGGCGAATGTCGTCGTCGCTGCGACGGCAAGCCAATGCCGACGCAGGAATTTCGTCGCCCGGTGGCGGAGCGTGATGCGTCGCGCTTGTACGGGCCGGCACTGGCGAAAGCAGGCGATGTCGTCGGCAAAGGCCTGCATGCTCGGGTAGCGGCGGGTGCTGTCGGCATCGAGTGCTTTTGCCAGTATCGCATCGAGGTCGCCGCGCAGGCGGCGTGCCAGCGTCCGCGAGTCGGTGTGCAGTGCCGATGCGAAATCGCTGGCGATGCGAGTGGAGGCAAGCGGGGCTTCGACATCGCGCCCCGGTGGCGCGAATCGGCGCGAGCGCGCGAAGGGCAAAACGCCGGTCAGCAATTCGAACGCGAGGACGCCGAGCGAATAGACGTCCGTGGCCGCGCTGGGAGCCTCGCCGGCCAGCTGTTCGGGGGCGGCGTAGCCGGGCGTAGCGGCGCGATCTCCGGGCAGCGTGGCATCGAGGGCGGCGGTGTGCGAATCTCTCGTCGCGTCGAGCAGTTTGGCGATACCGAAATCGAGCAGCTTGACCGTACCATGGCAGTCCACGAGCACGTTTGACGGTTTCAGATCGCGATGTACGATCAGGCGCGAGTGCGCGTACTGCACGGCCTGCGCGATCTGCGCGAGCAGGGCGAGGCGGGCATCGAGATCGAGTCGTCTGCGCTGGCAGTAGCGACCGATAGGTTCGCCTTCTACCGCCTCCAGCGCCAGCCATGGTTGTCCGTCGGCTTCGACGCCGGCATCGTAAAAATGTGCGATGTTGGGATGTTCGAGACGGGCGAGAATATCGCGCTCGCGATCGAAGCGCCGGCGCAGCGTTGGCAGCCGACTGTCGGCGTGCGGCAACTTCAGCGCGACGCGGCGTTCGTAACGACTGTCGGCGCGTTCGGCCGACCACACTTCGCACATGCCGCCGCGACCGAGCGCAGATAGCAGGCGCCACGGGCCGATGCGTTGCCCGGCGCGATACATCGCCGGCTCCGCGGTGGAAGGAAGCGATATCGTTTCGAGCCAATCGCCGGCATTGTCGCTGGCGGTCAGTGCCGCGGCGACACAGGCATGCAGCGTGGGGTAGGTTTGGCGCAGGGCATCGAGCCATGCGTCACGTCGCGTGGCGGGCAGGGCCATGCCTTCGTCGAGAAGGCGGGTAAACAGAGGCCAGAGTTCGATGGGGCAGGGCAGTGAAGTCAACGGGTGCGATCCTCAACCTGCGGGCGTCGAAAGAACAAACGCAATACGCCCGCGGATGCGGACATGATCGTGTCATTGCGGAACGGACCTCTCATTGCCCGGCCAGCATGACGCGCAGCAAACCGCGCGCCTTGTCCCAATCGCGGCGGATGGTTCGCTCGGTGAGGCCGAGCGCAGCGCCGATTTCCGCCTCGGTCAAGCCGGCGTAATAGCGCATCTCGACGACGCGAACCAGGCGAGGCTCGACCTGCGCAAGCGCGGACAGCGCATCGTCCACGCACAGGGCTTCCTCATCCGCGGGAATGCCTTCGACGATAGTGGTGCCAAGTGTGATGTGGACGGCATCGCCGCCGCGGCGCAAGGCCGATCGTTCGCGCACCATGTCGACGATGATAGAGCGCATGATGCGCGAGACGTAGCCGAAGAATTTCTCCCGGCTTGGGACGTCGCGCAAACCCGAATGGGCCAATCTCAGCCAGCTTTCATTGACCAATGCGGTCGTATCGAGCAAGGTCATTCTTTCCACATTGCGCAACCGTCGTTGGGCCAGATGGCGCAGGTCGGCATAGGCGTTTGGCCACAGTGCGGCGATGGATAGCGCGTCGGTTTGATCTGCGGTTTCGGTTTGCGGCATGCGGGCTTCCCGGTGTCGTGTGCGGCGAGCCGAGATACGGACGGCCATCGGCATGCGGCGAGGCAGTGTAACCGTCTCGGATGCCATGCGCCGAAGGAGTGGAACGAGTACGCCTGTCGCTTGCGTTGCAAAAATGCAGAGTGTTGTGCGAAGAGAGCGCTTTGTCGATATCCTCGCGCTGGCAAGGTCTTGGCATATGTCGAAACCAGCGAGAGTCAATACGGTTACAGGGGGCGCATGAACACGGCACCAGGCGACACGAAAAAACCGATTCGCCGCTTTGCGGCACCGACACGCACAGGCGAATTTCGGGTGCGTGTCGGCAGGAGCATGTCCGCCTTTCGTCTCGCGATTGCGCGATGCGCATCATCCCATCTTCTTCTGTTGGCGATGCTTGCCATCGTGTGCCCCATGCCCGCGCGCGGCGAACCGATTCTTACGGTGGCGCAGTTCACGCATATCCATCCCGGCGTGGTTACCTCGGGCACACGGTCTTTCACCCTCAAAGGCGTGCCGGGCGATCCCCTCAATTTTGCCTACATCGGCAGCGAAGAGGATCTATTGCGTGTGATGAAGCAGGCGGGTTGGTTTCCGGCGGATCCGATCACGCTCGAGTCGTCGTTGCGGATCGCATTGGACAGCGTGATGCATCGGCCCTACGTCGATGCGCCGGTGAGCGATCTGTACGTGCAGGGGCGCAAACAGGATCTGGCTTTCGAGCAGCCGGCGGCGAACAATCCATCGCGGCGTCATCATGTGCGGTTCTGGCGCATCCGCGCATCCGGCCTTCCGGTGTGGATGGCGGCGGCGACGTACGACTCCAGCATCGGCTTGAGCCGCAGTCATGGCCATATCACCGACCATGTAACCCATCACATCGCGGCCGACATCGATGCGGAACGCGACAAATTGCTGGATGATTTGAAACACGCGGCCAAACTGTCGGTGTCGTGGATCGTCGATTTCCAGCCGGATCGAAATGGGCGCAACGGAGGGGGCGATCCATTTCATACCGACGGGCGCCTGGTGGTCGTCGCCGTGTTGCCCGAAGGGATGCCTTGATGGCGCTTGATCGTGCGAGGACGATCGATGCAGCACGTTTCCGTTCACGCCGGGGACGTGGCGCTGAAGCAGGTGTCATCTTTGGCGTCGTCGGCTCAGGAAATTTTTGCATGCCGGGGTGCAGACTGTGAATCGGTTCGCGACGAAGGATGGATGAGATGAGGGTGGGCAACGGTTTTCAGTCAGCGGACATCATTGCCGGCCTATCGATAGCGGGTTTGCTCCTACCCGAGGCGGTGGCCTATTCCGGCGTCGCCGCATTGCCGCCTCAGGCTGGCGTGATTGCGCTGTTCGCGGGGTTGCTTTGTTACGCGGCGATCGGTCGCAGCAGGTTTGCGATCGTCAGCGCGACGTCGTCGTCGTCGGCGGTGCTGGCCGCCGCCACGCTGGCGATGGTCGGTCGCGATGCCGCTGCGCGCGCCGCGCTCGCCTCGATTCTGGTCGTTGGCGCCGGGGTGGCGTTCTTTCTGGCTGGCGTATTGCGGCTTGGTGCGATGTCGAACCTGATTGCGCGGCCGGTCTTGCGTGGCTACGCGTTCGGTCTCGCCCTCGTCATTGCGGTCAAACAGTGGCCGACACTGGTCGGCATGCATGCGAAGAGCGGCAATTTCTTCTCGCTGATCGTGGAGATTCTGCAACGTGTGGACGCGTGGCATTGGCCGAGCGTGGTCTGTGGAATTACGGCGCTCCTCGCGTTGTTCGCCTTCGAGCGCGTGCGCAAGGTGCCGGGCGCGCTCATCGTGATCGTGGCGAGCATCGGAGCTTCGGCGTGGCTCGCCGCACAGGGCGTCGCGCTGACCGGGCCGATTCGGCTTGCCCTGGAATGGCCGCGTTTCGCGCTTCCTGCGAGCGGACAGTGGTTGCCATTGGTCGAGTTTTCGCTGGCGCTGATGTTCATTCTTTATGCCGAGTCCTACAGCGCGATCCGCACCTACGCACTCAAGCATGACGACGCGGTGTGGCCGAATCGTGATCTTCTGGCACTGGCTGCGGCCAATGCGTTGTCCGGCCTGTTCCACGGTACGCCCGTCGGCGCAGGTTATTCGGCGACGTCGGCCAACGAAGCGGCCGGCGCGCAATCGCGTTTGGCCGGCCTGACGGCGGCCCTGGTCGTGCTGCTGCTCGTGCTGTCGTTTCTGCCGCTGATCGAGCGCATTCCCGAGCCCGTGCTCGCGGCGATCGTGATCCACGCGGTCGGTCATTCGGTACGCATCGGCGTGTTCCACAACTACTTCCAGTGGCAGCGCGACCGCCTCGTTGCCCTTGCGGCCGTGTTCGCGGTCATGGCGTTCGGCATACTCGACGGTCTGCTCGTCGCGATCGCGTTCAGCGTGGTCATGCTGTTGCGCACGCTGGCGAACCCGCGTCTGGCCGAACTCGGGCGCATCGGTATGCACGATTACGTCAGTGTGACGCGCTTTCCCACTGCGCTGACGGCAGCGGGCATGCTCGTGCTGCGCCCGGAAGAGCCGCTCTTTTTCGCCAATGCCGAGCCGCTGTTCGTGCAGGCGCGTCAAGCGGTTTCGATCCGCACGGGGGCGAAACTCGTGGTGCTGAGTCTGGAGGAATCGCCCGATCTCGACAGCACCTCGATCGAAGCGATGGCCGAATTTGCCGCGTGGTTGACGGCGAGAGGGATCGACTTGCGTGTCGCGCGCCTCAAGGATCTGGCCCGCGACGCGCTGGTTCGCGCCGATCTCGCGGCGTTGCCGCCCGCGAGTGCGCTCGATTACTCCAGCGTCGACGATGCGGTGCGGGGCGTGAGCGCGAGCGCGGTGTCGCCGCCTTGATTCAACGCCGCGGTTTCGATGCGTCGGGCGTGGCGCGTCGATGGATCGCCGGCGTCGTCGTTTCGGGCAGGACATGCGGGTCGAGCAGCGCGCTCGGCAGTTCGCGAAACACGCTGGCGAAATTCTTCAGAAACGGCGTCAGTGCCGAACTCTTGCGCCAGAACATCGCGATGCGCCGGCTCGGCGCATGGCCGCGGAACTGTATGAGACGGATATTCTCCGAACGCGCGACCGGCGGTTTTACGGCAAGCGTCGGCAGCAGGGTCACGCCGACGTTCGCCGCAACCATCTGACGCAGTGTCTCAAGGCTGGTCGCACGGAAGCCGGACTTTTCGCCTGCCCCCGCCAGGTCGCAGACTTCGAGCGCCTGATCGCGCAGGCAGTGGCCGTCTTCGAGCAGGAGCAGACTTTGGTCGGAAAGGTCGTCGAGTTTCAGCGTCTTGCGTTTGGCGAGTTCGTGATGTTCGGGCACGGCGAGCAGGAACGGCTCCTCGAACAGAAATTCCGCGTGAAGTTGGTCGTCGTGGATCGGCTCGGCGAGCACGACGGCATCGAGTCGACCTTCGCGCAATTGCTTCAGCAGCACATCGGTTTTTTCCTCGATGAGCAACAGTTCCAGGCGCGGGAAGCGCGCGCGCACCTGCGGCACGACGTGTGGCAGCAGATAAGGGCCGAGTGTGGGGAAGATGCCCAGGCGCAACGTACCCGATTCGGGATCGAGCGTGCGCCGCGCGATCGCCTTGATCTGCTCGACCTCGGTGAGCACCTCGCGCGCGCGGGCGACGATTTCCTTGCCCGCGTCGGTCAGCAGCACCTTGCGCGGCGAGCGTTCGACCAGGGCGACGCCGAGTTCGTCTTCGAGTTTCTTGATCTGCGTCGACAACGTCGGTTGACTGACGAAGCTGGCCTGCGCGGCACGGCCGAAGTGTTTGTGCTCGGCGAGCGAGACGAGGTAGCGGAGATCGCGCAGATTCATGTGTCGCGTATCCTCAGGGCATGCACGATGCTGGGTACGTCATGGTGCCAGTCGCGAAGAACGAAGGAAATGGCCAGGCCTTCGAGATCGCAGACGATGCCGAGCAAAATGGCGAAATCGATCGATGCATTGTCGGTACCCAAGGCGAGCAGCCAGAAGAAGGCGACGAACAGCGAAACACCCCACAGCTTGGACGACCACATGTGATAGCTCGCCTCGCGGCGATATTTGAAGTAGTCGAATGCGTAGCGGGCCAGTTCCAGTGCGAGCAGTGCGACCAGCCACGGCCAGCGCGCCAGGATCGCCGTGGGATACAGGCGCCATGCGGCGGCGATGGCGGCGGCGTAGAACAGCGAGTCGGCCAGGGAGTCGAAGCGACGCAGCGCCGTGGTCGCGATGCCCCACTTGCGGGCGAGAACGCCGTCGAAGATGTCGGACAGAAATGCAACGATCAGGCAAAACGCAAAGGCGCCCCGTGCGGGCCAGTGCCAGGCCAAAGCGAGCAAAACCGGTGCCAGGGCGGCGCGCCCGGCAGTCATCAGAAAGGGAATGCGTTCCTTCATCTTCGCGCCGCACCGTTTTCGGCTGGGGAATGACTACGCCGCTTTTGCTTCCGTTGCGACCGATGAAGACGATTCGGCAATCGGCGCGCGAATCAGGTGATCGAATGCCGACAGCGCGGCCTTGGCGCCTTCGCCGGCGGCGATGACGATCTGCTTGAACGGCGTCGTCGTGGCGTCGCCCGCGGCGAACACGCCGGACATCGAGGTGCGGCCGTGCGCGTCGACTTCGATCTCGCCGCGCGGCGACAACGCCAGTGTGCCCTTGAGGAAATCCGTGTTCGGCAGCAGGCCAATCTGCACGAACACGCCCGACAGTTCGAGCGCGTGCGAGGCGCCGCTGGTGCGGTCGGTGTACTTCAGGCCGGTGACTTTCGCGCCGTCGCCGAGCACTTCGGTCGTCTGCGCGCTGAGGATCACGTCGACGTTTGCCAGGCTGCGCAGCTTGCGTTGCAGCACTTCGTCGGCGCGCAGCTTCGAATCGAATTCGAGCACGGTCACATGGGCGACGACGCCGGCGAGATCGATCGCCGCCTCGATGCCCGAATTGCCGCCGCCGATCACGGCCACGCGTTTGCCTTTGAACAGCGGGCCGTCGCAGTGCGGGCAATAGGTCACGCCCTTGGTGCGGTATTCGTTCTCGCCGGGCACGTTCATGTTGCGCCAGCGCGCGCCGGTGGCGAGCACGATCGTCTTCGATTTCAGCGTCGCACCGTTGGCGAGCTTGACCTCGACGAGGTTGCCGTTCGCGACGAGCTGATCCGCACGCTGGCGATTCATGATGTCGACTTCGTAGTCCTTGACGTGCGCTTCGAGCGCGGCGGCGAACTGCGGGCCTTCGGTGTGGCTGACCGAGATGTAGTTGGCGATCTCCAGCGTGTCGAGTACCTGGCCGCCGAAGCGCTCGGCGACGACGCCGGTGCGGATGCCCTTGCGCGCGGCGTAGATCGCCGCCGCCGCGCCCGCCGGGCCACCGCCGACGACGAGCACGTCGTAGGGCGCGCGCGCGTCGAGATTTTTCGCCTCGCGCGCATCCGCGCCGGTATCGAGTTTGGCGAGAATTTCCTCGACGCCCATGCGGCCCTGGCCGAACTCCGCGCCGTTGAGAAAGATCGCCGGCACCGACAGGATTTCCTTCTCGGTGACTTCTTTTTCGAACGTACCGCCCTCGATCATCTCCACGCCGATGTGCGGATTGAGCGTGGCCATCAGATTCAGCGCCTGCACCACGTCCGGGCAGCTCTGGCAGCTCAGCGACACGTAGGTTTCGAATTTGTATTCGCCGTCGAGCGCACGAATGTGTTCGATGATTTCCGGCGACAGTTTCGATGGATGACCGCCGACCTGGAGCAGGGCGAGGACCAGCGAGGTGAACTCATGCCCCATCGGGATGCCGGAAAAGCGCAGGTGGATGTCCTGGCCCGGCGTGGTCAGCGCGAACGAGGGTGTGCGCAGGCCGGCGCCGCTTTCTTCGATCAGCGAGAATTGCGGCGACAGGGTGAGGATGTCGGTCAGCAGTTCGCGCAGTTCGCTCGACTTTTCGCTGGCGTCGAATGCCGCGCGAATTTCGACCGCGCGGCTGAGTTTCGCGAAGTGGTCGCGCAATTGGGATTTCAGGTCGTTGTCCAACATGATTGCGATGCCTTTTTCTCGTCATTTCGGCGGCCTTCAACAGCCGAATGGCTGGTCAAGCCGGAATCCAGTGTTTTTGCTCTTCTTCGTCATTCCCGCAAAGGCGGGAATCCAGTGACTTTGTTCTTGATTCTTGTCGACCGCATCCTGCGTTTTTCCGCTCGTATCCCGCGAGCGGGTCACTTTCTTTGCTTGCACAAAGAAAGTAACCAAAGAAATGCACCCCGGAAGCCGCGCTCGCGGCTGCGCCGCGCGTTCGCGAGCGTCAAGCGGGGTTCGCTCGACGGACATCCCTGTCCATTCGCGAACGCGCGCATCTCCTATGCGCGCCCCTGCGGGCGATTCCACTTGACTCTCGCCGCGGCAAACGGGGACCCGGGATCAAGAGCTGATCAAAAGCCGCTCGAGAGCCCCGTTGCCGGGAAGGGTGTTGCTTAGATCTTGCCGACGAGGTCCAGCGACGGCTTCAGCGTCTTCGCGCCTTCCTTCCACTTCGCCGGGCAGACTTCGCCCGGATGCGCGGCGGTGTACTGCGCGGCCTTGAGCTTGCGCAGCGTCTCGCTGACGTCGCGCGCGATCTCGTTGGAATGGACTTCGGCGGTCTTGACGACGCCATCGGGGTTGATGACGAAAGTGCCGCGCAGCGCGAGGCCTTCTTCCGGGATCAGCACGTCGAACGCCTTGGACAGCGCATGGGTCGGATCGCCGACGAGGAAGAACTGCGCCTTGCCGACCGCCGGCGAGGTCTCGTGCCACACCTTGTGGGCGAAATGCGTATCGGTCGAGATGACGTAGATTTCGGTGTTGAGCTTCTGGAACTCGGCGTAGTGCTCGGCCGAATCCTCGATCTCGGTCGGGCAGTTGAAGGTGAAGGCGGCGGGCAGGAACATGAACACCGACCACTTGCCCTTGATGGACTGTTCGGTGACTTCCTCGAATTTGCCGTTGTGGAAGGCCTGTGCCTTGAACGCTTGGACGGGGCTGTTGATGAGAGACATGACTTGCTTCCTTTTTGCGGGTGATGAAGAGACAACGCGTACTCTAGTGCGATTCTATTTATCTGTAAAATAGATTTATATTACCAATTCAATAGATGGTAACTATGGATTGGAGTTCCAATTCCACCCCACGATGTCGCTCGCCTCGCCCAGGCGAGGTTGCAATCGATGGCGACGGTTCGCTACCGCAGGCACGCTGCTGTACCATTGTTCCGCGTTGGCTGGCAACCGTCGGCCACATGCGGGGGGAGCATGTTCGCTAAAAGACGGGAAACAACAAACGCGGTAGACGATGCGGTGCATTCGGAACATTCCGGGGCGGTGTTGTACCTGTTGCGTTGCGGCTACATATCGAACTGGATGCTGCGCCAGGGACCGCGCAAGATGTTGTTCATCATCATTGCGACAGCGGTCGTGTCCTCGCTGGCGATTGTCGTCCCGGTAGCCTTGTGGATGTGGCAAGGCACCTTCAGGGACATGGTCGTGATCACATTGGCCGTGGCCGTGCCGATAGCGATTGCCTGGCCGATCGGTCTGTTCGTGACCGACCTCGCCTTTGCGCTGGACGATGCATGGCGACGCGCCGAAGTGGAGGCGCATACCGACTGGACGACCCGACTGCCCAACCGGCGCCATTTTTTCGAACGCGGCAGCGAATTGCTTGAAAGCGATTCGGCATCCGTGAAAATGGCGGCAGTGTTGGTCGATATCGATGATTTCAAATCGATCAACGACCGCCACGGCCATCTTGTGGGCGATCGCGTCCTGTTTGAAGTGGCCCAGGCGTGCCGCAGCGTGTTGCGTGCAGATGTCTTGTTCGCGCGTTTTGGCGGAGAAGAATTCGCAGTTCTGATGGCCGTGGAGGATGCCCGCCAGGCGCATGCGGTGGGCGAGCGGATCTGCAAAAAAGTGACGGGATTGGCCTTGAAACTGCACAACGGTGAGGTAGTGCGACCGACAGTCAGCGTCGGTGTGGCGCTGGGTATGCGGGTTGCCGATTCGATCGACATCATGCTCGGCCGCGCCGATGCGGCCATGTACGCGGCCAAACGCGCGGGTAAGAATCGTGCAATCGCCTTGGACGAACCCGACGGCGATTATGGGCGTTTCAACGAGGCAGTTTGAGCCAGAAAATCGAGAACATCCTGCATGACCGGTGGAGAGTGTCGAGACCCTGACGCCAAAGCGACGAGCACGTCGCCATGGTCGGTATCCGGATACAGTTTGAGCGTGGCCTCGCCGCCCATCGCGTGCGCGCGTTCGGCCATGGTTTCGGCGTTGCGCGGCGTCACTTCGTCGTCGTCGAGGCCTTGCAGGAGCAGCATCGGCGGCTCGTCGCCATCGACGAAGTTGATCGGCTGCGAGTCGTGGCGTCCGGCGTCGTCGTCGCCGAAGATTTCCGCTTCGTCGTCGACGTAGGGCAGAAATGCGTAGGCGCCGGCGAGGCCGATCATGCCGGCAAGATCGCGCGGAACCAGACCCACCTCGGCCAGATAGCGCTTGTCGCAGGCGAGCAGAGCGGCGATGTGGCCACCGGCGGAGTGCCCCATGACAAAAACCCGGTGCGTGTCGCCGCCGAATTCGGCGGCGTGATCGAACGTCCACTTCACCGCCTTGGCGGCATCGTCCATGAAAGCGGGAAAGCGCACGGCGGGAAATTTCCGGTATCCCGGCAGAACCGCAACGATGCCGTGACTGGCAAGCGCCTCGCCGACGTAGCGGTACCAGCGGCGATGCCCGTGAGTCCAACTGCCGCCGTAGAAAAACACGATCGTCGGCGCATGCGCGGCGGCATGCGGCGCGTAGACGTCGAGTTCCAGGCCATGCTGTGGATCGAACACGATGTTGTGCCGAACGACGAGATCATGCGTGCTGTCGGCGCTGCCGAGCGTCGCGTACCATATCTGCGCACAGGAGGTCAGCAGCGCAATCGAAAACAGCATCGCCGGCAGGCGACAGCGACGCTGCCAACGGCGGAAATTGCCAACGCGCGAGTGGGTTCCTATCATCGCGTCATTCTTGCAGGATATCGGGTTCGCAGGCCGAATCGATCATGAATACCTCATCCCCACAACGCGGCAAGGAACTGTTCGCCGACATTCCCGAGCGCAACCCTGCCGACGTGTTGTTGCGTACGACCCAGCAACATCACGTTTCGCTGAGTGTGATGGCCGATACCAAGGCCAGCATCGTCATCACCGTTTCCTCGGTCGTGCTGACGCTGGGACTGGGCAAGCTCAACGATGCCGACCTGCGCTATTCCGTGTTGACGCTGGACATTTTCACCTTGCTCGCCTTGTTGTTGGCGATTCTCGCCGTGCTGCCGAAGTATCGCCCGCACACATCGATCGGTACGGCATTGCCGCCGGGGTTCAACCTGTTGTTCATGGGGCATTTCTCCGGATTGTCGCGCGAGCGCTTTCTGGCCGAAATGGCGAGCGTCTTGCGCACGGATGGGTCGACCTATTGCGCGATGAGCAACGACATCTACAGTCTCGGCACCTATCTCGCCCAGCATAAATATCGCTACTTGCGTTTCGCCTACTTGAGTTTTCTCACTGGCTTCGTGCTCGCCGTGATGGTGCAGGTGTGGCGATTGGCGTTCGTGCATTGAGCGTCCCGCTGCTGCCTTCCGTGCCGAACTCCAAACCGGTTCTTTACGGCGGCGTCGAAGCTGGCGGCACCAAGTTCGTCTGCGCGGTGGGCGAGGCCGGAGGACGCCCGCTCGCCGAAGCGGTATTCCCGACAACGACACCAGCAGCGACGTTGGCGTGCGTGGACGATTTTTTTGCCGCAGCGCAGTCGCGTCATGGCGCACTTGCCGCCATCGGCATCGGCTCGTTCGGGCCATTGAATTTGTGCCGCGATTCGGCCCGCTACGGATATCTCGCGCGCACGCCCAAGGCAGGCTGGCACGACGTCGACATGCTCGGCGACATCGCGCGCGCGACCGGCGTGCCGACGGCGATCGATACCGACGTCAACGTCGCCCTGCTCGGCGAAGCGCGGCATGGTGCGGGCGTGGGCTGCTCTGATATCGCCTACATCACTGTAGGCACCGGTGTCGGCGCAGGCTTGCTCGTCGAGGGGCGCACCGTCTACGGCTTTGCGCATCCCGAAGTGGGCCACATGCACATACCCAAGCTCGCAGACGATGCGAATTTTCCCGGTGCGTGTCCGTTTCACGGCGATCGCTGTCTTGAAGGTCTCGCCTCGGGGCCGGCTCTGCGCGAGCGCTGGGGCAAGGCGCCGGACGAACTTCCGCCCGAGCATCCCGCCTGGACATTGCAGGCGCACTACCTCGCCATCGCGTGCCTGAATCTTCTCGTTCTGTGCGCGCCGCGACGCATCGTTTTCGGCGGTGGCGTAATGCGCCAGGCGCATTTGTTCCCGCGCGTGCGCGCACGCCTGCACGCGTTGCTGGGCGGCTATCTCGATTTCGCAGGGTATGGCGTCGATATCGACACGCTCATCGTGCCGGCGCGTCTTGGCGAGCATGCAGGCATCATCGGCGCGTTCGAGCTGGCGCGCGACTTTGCCTTGTCGCGGCACCGCGATGCGCTCAAGGTCGGCAAGGGGCGAACGTGAGCGACATGAACGTACGCGACCTGCTCGCGCAGGCGGTGCAGGACCTGAGCACCTCTCGCCCCGCAACCGAAGCGCGACGCGAGGCGGAGTGGCTGTTGCAACACGCGTTGCGTGTCGACCGCGCCTGGTTGTTTGCGCACGCCGACGAGGCGGTTGCCGCCGCGCTGGCGGGGCAGTTTCGTTGCTGCGTATCGCGACGGGTCGCGGGCGAGCCGGTCGCTTACATCGTGGGGCGGCGCGAATTCTTTTCGCTCGATTTGCGTGTCACGCCGGATGTGCTCGTGCCACGCCCGGAAACGGAACTGCTGGTGGAATCGGCCCTGGAAAAAATTACGCCGAATGCATGCATGCATATCGCCGACCTCGGCACCGGCTCCGGCGCGATCGCGCTGGCGCTGGCGCACGAGCGGCCACGGGCGCATGTGCTCGCGACCGATCTCAGCGCTGCGGCGCTCGAGGTTGCGCGCGGCAACGCGCAACGGCTCGGCTTGGCCAACGTCGCGTTCGCGCAAGGCGAATGGTGCGCGGCGCTTGGCGAACGGCGGTTCGATGTCATCGTCAGCAATCCGCCGTATGTCGCGCTCGGCGATGCCCACCTCGATGCGGGCGATCTGCGCTTCGAGCCGGCGCTGGCGCTGTCGTCTGGCAGCGACGGACTCGATGCGATCCGCACGATCGCAAGCGATGCCCGCCGCCATCTCCTCGCTGATGGCTGGCTGCTGTTCGAGCATGGGTACGACCAGGGCGCCGCCGTGCGCGCCGTGCTGGACGCAAACGGCTATGTCGACATCGCGACGAAAATCGACCTTGAAGATCGCGACCGCGTTACCGAGGCAAGGCTTCCGGCGACGCGTGCTATTCTTTGATCGAATCGGCCATCCGCGGTTCCCTTGCGTGCAGCGAGGGCGATGGCCGCAGGCAATTTCAAGGCGCCCACACTTGATCGATATTCCCGGCTATCGGATTTTGCGCCAGCTCGGCCGCGGCGGCATGGCCACCGTGTATCTGGCCGTGCAGGAATCGGTGCAGCGCGAGGTGGCGCTCAAGGTGATGTCGTCGGCGCTGCTGGCCGATGCGGATTTTTCCGAACGCTTCCTGCGCGAGGCGCGCATCGCAGCCAGATTGGTTCATCGCCACGTCGTCGGCATCCACGATGTCGCGCGCAGCGGGGAGTACAACTACATCGCGATGGAATACCTCGGCGGCGGCCCGGTGCTGGCGCACGACGGATCGCCGCACTCCCTCGCATTCGCTCTGCGCGTCACGCGCGAGATCGCGCTCGCATTGCATTACGCGCACGCGAAAGGTTTCGTGCATCGCGACGTCAAGCCGGACAATATCCTGCTGCGCGAAGACGGCTCCTCGGCGCTGACCGACTTCGGCATTGCGCGTGCGGCCGACTCGGCCACACGCATGACCCGCACCGGCGCCGTGATCGGCACGCCGCATTACATGAGCCCGGAACAGGCGCGCGGCAAAACGATCGACGGTCGCGCCGATTTGTACAGCCTCGGCGTCGTCCTGCACGAACTGCTGCTCGGCCAAGTGCCGTATCGAGCCGACGACTCGCTCGCCGTCGGCATCATGCACATCACCGAACCGGTACCGGTGCTGCCCGAGCGTTTCGCCGTGCTGCAACCGCTGCTCTCGCGCATGCTGGCGAAAAAGCCCGACGATCGCTTCCAGAACGGCGCGCAGTTGGCCGAAGCGATCGAGCGGCTGGAACGGGCGATCGCCGCAGGCGAGCACCCGCAACTCATCGACGTGTATGGCGATGCGGGCGACCTTCCACCCGATACGATCCGCTTCGGCGATGGCGAAGCGATGTTGCCGGGCTCGGTACGGCCGACCACGCCGACGGTCGCCCTGCCTGCACATCGTGCCGAGCCCTCGCTGGGCCGAATCGAAGATCTCGGCGAAACCGGCAGCTACCGCGCGATCGGTCGAGCCGCATCGCGACGCAGTCGCCAGCGCGCAGGCCGCAAGCGTGGCTGGATGGTGGCGGCGATCGGCGTGCTCGCGGTCGTGACGCTCGGCGCGGCTGCCTGGCATTGGCAAGATCGCCTGCGTGCGCTGGTGCCGAACACGCAGATGAACGATGCGCTTGCGCGCGGGCAGAAAGCGCTCGTCGAGGGCAAACTGCTCGGAGAAGGCGGCGCACGCGAATGGTTCCAGCGCGTGCGCGAACAGGATCCCGACAACGATGCGGCACGCGCGGGGCTGAATACCGTCGGAGAGCATCTACTCGATGAAGCGCGTGCCGCCTTGCACAAAAACGATCTTGCCACTGCGCGGGCAGATCTTGATGCGGCCAACGCCATTTTGGGTGGCGGGGCGAGCATCGACGAGCTCAAGGCCGCCATCGACGCCGCACAGACGCGCGGCACGCAAGTCGAACGACTGCTCGCGAATGCGGATGCGGCGTTGGCGGCGGGTCGACTGATTGGTGCCGACAGCGCGGCGGCGCTGTATCGGCAGATTCTCGATGTCGATGCCGGCAATGCGGTTGCCGCACACGGGCTGGACAAAGTGGCCGCCGAACAAGCGCGGCTGGCGCGCGAAGCGCTTGCGCAAGGCGATGCCGATCTCGCTGCTCAACGCATCGATCAATTGGCCGAGCTTGTGCCTAACCATGCGGCCATCCCCGAATTGCGCAGCGAACTCGCGCAGCGGCGCGTGGCCGATTCGCAGGCGCAGGATCGCCAAATCGTGCGCGCCGAACGCGCGCTGAGCGAAGGCAGGCTCGCCGGCGGCGAAGGCGCGCAAGCGCTGTTCGCTGCCGCGCTGAAGCAGGAGGCCAACAACGCGTTGGCGAAAGCCGGTCTGCGCAAAGTCGGGCTCGCGTACGCCGCGCAGGCGAGCGCGAAGCTCGATGCGAACAATCTTGCGGCGGCCGAAGCGGCACTGCGACAGGCCGAGGCGTTGGCCGGCGACAGCGACGATGTGCGTCGAGTGCGCGCACGTCTGCGCGATCTGCGCGAATCCGATGCGATCGCACAGGAGCAAACCCGGGAGCCGAGTCTTGCCGATCGGGCGCGCATCGAGGAAATGCTTGGCGAGGC
>Ga0208826_1000959_pt1 | contig 26685 bp, 22 predicted proteins | sample AD_UKC115_MetaG_FD_184451 | JGI IMG/M metagenome (GOLD analysis project Ga0208826, IMG submission 184451) | Active sludge microbial communities of municipal wastewater-treating anaerobic digesters from Hong Kong - AD_UKC115_MetaG (SPAdes)... | ecosystem: Engineered > Bioreactor > Anaerobic >...
TGGAGCCGGTGCATCGGCGCCCCGCATGCATCGTGGTTGAGTGTCGCCGCGCTGCGCGTCGACCGCGACGGTGCGGCCCAGGATTTCCTGGCGGTCCTGTTGCCGCGATCCGACTACACCATCAAGAGAACGTGGAACGGCCTGGGGCTCAGGGGAATCGGTGCCGATGATGCGGTGGTGTCCGGCGCCTTCGTTCCGGACCACCGGGTGTTCAGCTGGTTGAACCTGAGTTTCGACGGGGTTCCCGCGCTGGATCGGCTACCGCAGCCGGCGGTGTTCACGCTGGCCGGAACGCTTCCGTTGCTGGGCGCCGCGGAGCGGGTGCTGACGGCCCGGCTACCGCAGCCGATCGACCCGCTCGACGAATTCGCGTTGTGCCGCAGCGATATCGAATTGTCGGTCCGCCAGATCGGGCGCAACATGGCCGATCTGGTGACGTGCGTGACCGCCGGCGGCTACCCGGACGCGGCGTTGATGTTGCGCACGCGCCGCGACCAGGTAATGGCGGCCGAACGCGCCGCCCGGGCCGTCGGCGCAGTGGTGGCCAACCCCGGCGTGGACACCGATGAGGTTCTCCTGGAACGTGTTTGGCGCGACGTTCAGACCGGCCGGATGCACGTGTCCAGCAAGGTCGATCAGGTTCTTGCCGTGGCGGGACGATTCGCGCTGGGCCTCGACGTCGACCACCTGATCTGGTAACTCAGACCCAGTCGTCGGACGACAGCGTCCGCAGGACCCGGGAGAGCATGTCGTCGGTGACGGTGGCGCCACGGGCCATCGCCGCTCCGCCCCGGCCGACCCGCTCGCTGATGCCGCGCGCCGCCCGGGTGAGGAATGGCGCCATCCGGGTCAACCGCTGCGCCGACGTGGCGCCGGTGAGGGACAGCCCGGCGACATCGCCGCCGATCATCGTGATCGGGGCCGCCACGCTGGCCAGTCCGACGGCCAACTCCTGGTCGTCGTAGGCGAGTCCGTGCCGGGACCTGATCCGCGCCAACTCCTGGTGCAGGGTGGGCAGATCGGCGATGGTGGCCGGGGTGCTCTTCGGCAGGGTGGTCCCGAGCATCGCGTCGACCGCCTCGGCGGGCAGCGTCGCCAACATGGCCTTGCCGAGTGCGCTGGCGTGCGCCGGGGTGCGGCCGGCCACCCGGGTGGGCACCACCACCCCGCTGCTGCCCGAAACCTTGTCCAGGTGGACGACCTCGGCACCGCTGAGCACCCCGAGTTGCACCACCAGCGAGGTGTCGACATTGAGTTGCTCGAGCACCGGCGAAGCCGCGCTGCGCAACAGCGAATGATCCCCGTTGCCCGAAAGAGGCGATATGGCAAGGCAATAGCCGGCCGGCCCGCGCTCGAGCAGCTGGGCTTCGTGCAGCTGGGTGAGGATGCGGTGCACCGAGGATCGCGGCAATCCGGTGTTACCGACCACCTGGTCGAGACGCTGCGTCCGGCCCGGAACGTCGAACACATTCATGATCATCGCGACGCGGGCCACCATCGACGTCGGCGCCTCCTGCACCGTCCCACTGTAGAACGCAACCGGCCCCTTCCACCGAAGGAAGGGGCCGGTTGGTTGGTGCCGACGGGCTACCGCGTCACGCGGCGTCGCGGTGCTCCGCGGCGCTGTCGTTGCCCGTGTCGCTCGCCGAGGTGCTGGCGGTGCTGGCGGACGTCACCGACGTGGCGGTGGTGTCGTCCTTGACCTCGGCCTTGGTGTCGGTCTCGTCGGCCTTGGTTTCCTCCGTGGCATCGACAGTTTCGTCCTTGACCTCATCCTTGGCGTCGGCCTTGGTTTCCTCCGTGGCATCGACGGTTTCGTCCGTGGCCTCGGTCGTGGTGTCGGTGTCGACCGTGGTGGCCGTCTCATCCTTGACCTCGACCGCTTCGGCCTTCGCCTCGGTCTTGGCCTCGGCCTTGGCGGCGTCGCCCGTGGCCGCCGGAGCGGTCTCGGCCGTGGTGTCCGTGTCGGTGCTGGCGGCCTCGGACTTCGCCGTCGCATCGGCCGCCAGGGTGGCCACCGCGGCAGTGGTGCCCGTGGTGGTTGTCGCCGGCGTCTGGCTGGCGGTCCAGTCGTTGACGACCTTGGTCACCATGGCGCGGCCGAACTTCACCACCGAGTAGAAGCTGTCGGAAATGCCGTCGCCGATTGCCTGGACGATCGCCGGGAAGTCGAACGACGCGATGGCCTGGACGACCTTGGTGGCCGACGCCGCCAACTGACGGGTCAGCGTTCGCAGCTGGACCGCGAACTCGGCCTCCAGGGTGCGATCGGGACTGAACTGCTGGCCGTTCCAGCTGACCAGCGTCCAGCCGTCCTCGTTATTGCCCTCGACGATGACGGAGTTCGTGTTGTCGAGCGGCGAGCCCTGCAGTAGCGCGAGCTTCTGCGCCGTGGTCAGGTTCACCGCGTTCATCATCGTCCAGAACATGATGGCGGCGCCGTGCGAAAAGACGACCGCGTTGCGGTCGCCGTTGTCGTAGATGGTCTGCAGGGCCTGATCCATCCGCGCGTCGAACTCATGGCCGTCGATCGAACCGGGGATCCGGACGTCCAGTGCGTTCGCCAACGCCCAGCCAACCAGGATCCGGCCGTAGCCGGCCGAGGCCTGGGATTCGGGCGTGCCCTCGAAGACGCCGGCCTCGACCTCCTGGATGCCGGGCAGCACCGTCACGGGCAGCCGCAGGTAGTCGGCCAGCGGCGCGGCGGTTTGCTGGGTGCGGACCATCTGCGAGGCGTAGATCGCGTCGTAGTTGTTGTAGCCGAGCGTGCCGACCACGGCCTGGGCCTGCTGCTGACCCAGCGCGGTGATGTTGGGGCCGGGGGTACTGGTATCGATCAATCCCGAGGCATTGCCCTCGGACTGCGCGTGCCGCACGAACGTCACCCGCATCAGTTCGGCAGCCGCCGCGGGGAAGGCGAAACCGATCGCGAGCGCTATCGCGGTCAGCGCGACGCCGACGGTGCGGAGCACCCGGCCTCTGGTTGAACTCATCGAAATACTTCCTCTTCCGTGGTGTGGGACAGCTCACAGTGAACAAACGGTTAACTGTGAGCAACCACGAGTCCCACTCACCGGGACGTCATCCCGGAAGAGGTTGCCGGTCAGCTCCCGACGGACAGACCGACCTTCTGGAATTCCTTCAGATCGCAATAACCGGCCTTCGCCATCGACCGGCGCAGCCCGCCCACCAGATTCAGCGATCCGAACGGGTCGTCGGAAGGGCCGTTGAGGACATGATCCAGCGATGGGCGTTCGCCCGCCGCGACGTCCAGCAGCGCGCCACGCGGCAACGACGGATGTGCCGCCGCCGACGGCCAGAACCAGCCCTCCCCCGGTGCCTCGGCGGCCACCGCCAGCGGCGGGCCCAACACGACCGCGTCGGCGCCGCACGCGATGGCCTTCGCCAGATCACCGGAGGTGTGGATGTCGCCGTCGGCCAGCACGTGCACGTACCGGCCACCGGTCTCGTCGAGATACTCACGACGGGCCGCGGCCGCATCGGCGATGGCCGTGGCCATCGGCACGCTGATGCCCAGCACCTCGTCACTGGTGGTCACCCCGGCCGTCGATCCGTAGCCGACGATGACGCCGGCCGCCCCGGTGCGCATCAGGTGCAGCGCGGTCCGGTGATCCAGCACGCCACCGGCCACCACGGGGACGTCCAGCTCGGAGATGAACGTTTTGAGATTCAGAGGAGCGCCAACCCCATGATCCAAGGCGACCCGTTCCGCCGAGATGATGGTGCCCTGGATGACCAACAGGTCGATGCCCGCGGCCACGAGCGTGGGCGTCAGCGCCTGGACGCTCTGCGGGCTGACCCGCACGGCCGTGGTGACACCGGCCTCGCGGATCCGGGACACCGCCGCGCCCAACAGATCCAGATCCAGCGGCGCCGCGTGCAGCTGTTGCAACAGCCGGATGGCCGCGGACGGATCGGGTTCCTTGGCGGCGGTTTCGACGATCTCGACCAACCTCGCCCCTACGTCGGCGTGCCGGCCGATCAGACCCTCGCCGTTGAGCACCCCGAGACCTCCGAGGCGGCCGAGCTCGATGGCCGACTCCACCGACACCACCGCATCGGTGGGGTGACTGATCACCGGGATGTCGAACCGGTAGGCGTCCAGCTGCCAGGCCGTCGACACGTCCTTGCTCGACCGGGTCCGCCGCGACGGCACGATCGCGATGTCATCGAGTTCGTAGGTACGGCGGGCGGTCCGGCCCATGCCGATCTCAACCATGTCGCGCATGAATCGTTCCCCCTAGCGCGAGTAGTAGTTCGGTGCTTCCACCGTCATCGTGATGTCGTGGGGGTGACTCTCCTTCAGCCCCGCGGCAGTGATCCGGACGAACTGCGCCTGCTGGAGATGCTCGATGCTCGGTGAGCCGGTGTAGCCCATCGCGGCCCGCAGCCCACCGGTGAGCTGATGGATCACTGTGGACAGCGGACCGCGGAATGGCACCCGGCCCTCGATGCCCTCGGGCACCAGCTTGTCCTCGGAGAGCACGTCATCCTGGAAGTACCGGTCCTTGGAGTAGGACCCGCGCGGCTTCCCTTCCCCGCGTCCCTGCATGGCCCCCAGGGACCCCATGCCGCGGTAGCTCTTGAACTGCTTGCCGTTGACGAAGATCAGATCCCCCGGCGCCTCGGCGGTGCCGGCCAGCAGCGAGCCGAGCATGGCCGTGGACGCGCCGGCCGCCAGCGCCTTGGCGATGTCGCCCGAGTACTGCAGGCCACCGTCGGCGATCACCGGCACGCCCGCGGGCGCACAGGCCGCGACGGCCTCGAGGATGGCGGTGATCTGGGGAGCCCCGACCCCCGCGACGACGCGGGTGGTGCAGATGGAGCCGGGGCCGACGCCGACCTTGACCGCGTCCGCGCCGGCATCGACGAGGGCGGCCGCCGCGGCACGGGTGGCGACGTTGCCGCCGACCACATCGACGCGCTCGCCGACCTCGGCCTTGAGTTTGCCGACCATGTCCAGGACGCGCCGGTTGTGCGCGTGCGCGGTATCGACGATCAGGACGTCCACCCCGGCGTCGACGAGTGCCATGGCCCGTACCCACGAGTCGTCGCCGACACCGACGGCCGCGCCGACGAGCAGCCGGCCGTCGCTGTCCTTGGTGGCGTCGGGATGCTGTTCGGTCTTGACGAAGTCCTTGACGGTGATCAGCCCGGTCAACTTGCCGTTGCCGTCGACGATCGGCAGCTTCTCGATCTTGTGGCGACGCAGCAGTCCCAGGGCCGCGTCGGCGGAGACACCCTCACGCGCGGTGATCAGCGGGGCCTTGGTCATGACCTCGGCCACCGGCTTGTTCTGGTCGACCTCGAACCGCATGTCGCGGTTGGTGATGATCCCAACAAGTGAGCCGAGCTGGTCGACTACCGGCAGACCGGAGATCCGGAACCGGGCGCACATCGCGTCGACCTCGGCCAGGGTGTTGTCCGGTGAGCAGGTGACCGGGTCCGTGACCATGCCCGCCTCGGACCGCTTGACGGTCTCGACCTGGCCGGCCTGTTCGGCGACCGGCAGGTTGCGGTGCAGCACGCCCATGCCGCCCGCGCGGGCCATCGCGATGGCCATCCGGGCCTCGGTGACGGTGTCCATCGCCGAACTGACCAACGGCACCTTGAGCCGGATCCGGCGGGTCAACTGGCTCGAGGTGTCGGCGGTGGCCGGGATGATGTCGGAGGCGGCCGGCAGCAGCAGGACGTCGTCGAACGTCAGCCCGAGCATCGCGATCTTGTGCGGATCGTCCCCACCCGTCGGCACGGTGTCGTCGAGCAGGCCGGACATTCGCGCCTCCATGGTTGACCTCCGTCGATAAGGGATGGCTAATCCTATCGGCTCCGCGACGGGGTGCGTCCGCTGGCGCTAACGCAATCGCGCTGCGTAGTGTGGAACCGTGCGCGACCACCTGCCGCCGGGTTTGCCGCCAGACCCATTCGCCGACGACCCCTGCGACCCCACCTCGGCTCTCGACGCGATCGAGCCGGGGCAGCCGCTGGACCCGCAGGAACGCGCCGCCGTCGAGGCCGATCTGGCTGACCTGGCCGTATACGAGGCCTTGCTGGCGCACAAGGGAATTCGCGGCCTGGTGGTCTGCTGTGACGAATGCCAGCAGGATCACTACCACGACTGGGACATGCTGCGGGCCAACCTGTTGCAACTGCTCGTCGACGGCACGGTGCGGCCCCATGAGCCGGCCTACGATCCCGAGCCCGACGCCTACGTGACGTGGGATTACTGCCGCGGCTACGCCGACGCGTCCCTCAATGAGGCCACCTCGGAGAGCGACGGATATCGCTGAGGGTGCTGGTCAGGCAACCCCGAGTGCGATAAGAACCGCTCCCACCACCACACCGGCCGCCGCGACGACCCCGGACTTGCCCAGGTTCGCCCCGTCCAGCGGCTCGATCGGCAGCCGCCGCCGTCAGCGCCAGCATCCGATGCGAGTCAGTTGGCCGGTTCGGCCAGTGTCGTGGTCACCACCGGCTCATTCTGCTGCTTGGTGGCCGTCGTCGGCGGAATCGTGGTGGTGATCGGTGCGGCCGTGGTGGTGGTCGTGGTGGTCGTCGTGGTCGAAGCCACCGTGGTGGTCGTCGTGGTCGGAGCCACGGTCGTGGTGATGGTGCTGGTGGCCGATGCGGCCGCGGGTTGCGACGACGTGGTGGCCGCGGTGGTCTCCACCGTCGTCGAGGCCGTGGTGCTCGGAGCCGCCGAAGTGGTGGTGGCCGCCGGAGCCGCCGAAGTGGTGGTTGTCGTCGGGGCCACCGAAGTGGTCGTCGTCGGGGCGGCGGACGTGGTGCTGGTGGCCGCGGGCGGAGTCGTCGTGGCCGACTCCCCCGAGGTCGTCGTGGTCGGCTCCCCCGAGGTCGTCGTGGTCGGCTCCCCCGAGGTCGTCGTGGTCGGCTCCCCCGAGGTCGTCGGAGAAGTGGACGTCGCAGACGTGCCGTCCGTCGTCGCCGACGTGGTCTCCGGTGACGTGGTGGCCTCGGTCGTCGTCGTGACGGCCGGCAACTCCATCAGCGTCACCCCGGGCGGCGGCGGCGCGGCCGGCTCACCGGGAGCCACCGATGGCAGGGTCGCGGCCGCGTCCCGCGTGCCGACCTTGACGCTCAGTTCGTTCCATTGCTGGATGAGATCGGTCTTGGTGCCCACGTCGTCGACACTCTGCACCTGGGTGCTGACGGCTGCCAGCTTCTGCTGCGCCTGATCCCAGTCGCCGTTGTCGATGAGCTGCTTGACCTGAGCCATCTCCGTCTGGGCGGCCAGCGCGACCTTGTCGTCACGGACCGACGTCTTCTCGCCGAACAGGGCGGTCTTCAGCCCGTACAACGAATCGCCCGGACCCGACCCCGCGACCACCGCGCCGAACCCGCCGATCGCCAGCACCGCAGCGGCGGTCGACGCGACCAGGGTCAGCCCCCGCCGGGCCGACTTGTCCCCCCGGCGGGACGTCTCCGGACCCTGGACGCGGCCGCGCTGCAGGGCGGTCTCGGCCTCGTCCTCGGACAGGATGTGGTCGATCGGCGGCCGGCGAACCCCGTCCCGCCACCCCTCGAGCAGCGCCACCAGGGCCTGCTCATCGGGATCGCCGGGGGTGAACCGGCGCTCGCCGGCGATGGCGTCCAGCAGCGCATCCGACTGCGCGATCGCTTCCAGCGACTCGAAATCAGCCACGGTCGTATCCCGTCGCCGAGATCTCGGTTTTCAGCCGCGCCAGCGCACGGTGCTGGGCGACGCGCACGGCGCCCGGGGTGCTGCCGACGGCGTCGGCCGTCTCCTCGGCCGACAGTCCGACGACCACGCGCAGGACCAGGATCTCCCGCTGCTTCTCCGGGAGCACGTTGAGCAACGCATCCATCCGGGCGGCGGAGTCGGCGTTGATGGCGAGCTGTTCGGGACCAGCCGCGACGTCGAGCCGCTCCGGCACGACCTCCGTGGGCTCGGCCCGGTTCCGGCCCGCGGCACGGTGCGCGTCAGCAACCTTGTGCGCCGCAATGCCGTACACGAAAGCAAGGAACGGACGTCCCTGATCCCGATACCGCGGCAGCGCCATCATGGCGGCCAAGCAAACCTCCTGAGCCACGTCGTCAGCTGAAAGACCACTTCGCTCCGTGGTTCCGACGCGGGCCCGGCAGTACCGGACCACGATCGGACGGATGGTCTCCAACACTTCGCGGAGCGCGTTACGATCGCCGGCCACCGCTTCAGCAACGACGACGTCGAGACGTTCTCCTGGAATTGTCATCGACGGCGATATCTCCAACGTTACGTACCGGACACATCCCGGCGGTGGGGCTCAGCTAGACAATAACGACCCGGAGCCGGACCAGCCGTCAGCCGCGCTGCCAGTGTCCGCCCCGATGTTCGACGAGGGCCGCCGACTCGTCGCGGATCACCTCTATATCCGGCCGGTCGTGAGCGGTGCTGCCGATGCCCGTCAGCAGGCTGGCCACCGCCCAGCGCAGCGGGATCAGCCCGTGCGCGGCGGTCCGTTCCAACAACCCGTCGGCCAGCGTCCGCGAGTCATCGAGCCGGCCCGCGCAGCACAGCGCCGCGGCCAGCACCACATTGCTCTTCGTCCGGTGCCGGACCGAGGCCAGCGGTTCGGCGAGTTCGACCCCGCGGCGCGCATGCATGACGGCCGCCGCACCGTCGCCGCTCGCCATCGCCAGCTCGGCACTGACCCACGCGAACCGGACGCCCGAGCGCGGTGGACCCGGCACCCCCTCGGCGGCGGCCAGCAGGGCGGCCGAGGTGGCCAGCCGGCCGACCCCCAGCGCGTCGGCGGCCAATCCGACCAGTGCGTCGGCCCGGGCCTGTGGGTCGGTGCCGGCACGGGCGAGCGCGCGGCCGTCCCAGTCCCGCGCCCGGTCGTGCCAGCCGAGCTGCCGCAACAGCGATGCCTGGGTACTGTGCGACAGGGACACCAGCGGCGCACCGGCCGTTCGGCGCAGCTCGGCCAGCTCGGCGAAGGCCGTGGCGTAGCGACCCTGACCGCCGGCGGCCACGGCACGCAGCCACCGCTGCTCGTCGGTCCGGGCGGCGGGCAACGGCCACTGCGACGGTGCGGCGCCGAACGCGGCGGCGGTCAGGTCGGGCACGGTTAACAGTTTGTCGTCACGGTGTTACGGCCATGTCAACTCCCCACCTGGCAGTAGAAATGCACTGTCGGACACTTTTCGGGCCGAACAGGACCGATTCAAGATCACCGCTGCCCGATTACCACCGGCCCGGTTACGAAACCCGGAAAACGATGAACGTGACGTAAATTCTCGAGCTGCCGATAGGACATTCGGCACATATGTCCGGTATTGACTGGCTTTCGTAACTGCACCTACCTTGAGGGCACGAGTAGTCACCGGCGACAGCACTCGGACCGTTTCCAGCCTCTGTACGCGAAAAGCGTGGCCACAGAGCGCAATCCAGGAAGGAACGTCCTAATGCCCCAGCCGCAGGAACTCCCGGGACCCAACGCCGATATCTGGGATTGGCAGATGCAGGGTCTGTGCCGCGGGGTCGACTCCGCGATGTTCTTCCACCCCGACGGAGAGCGCGGCCGGGCCCGCGCCCAGCGTGAGATGCGCGCCAAGGAGATGTGCCGGAGCTGTCCGGTGATCGCCGAATGCCGTTCGCACGCACTGGCCGTCGGCGAGCCGTACGGAATCTGGGGCGGCCTGTCCGAGTCCGAGCGCGAGCTCCTTCTCAAGCGGGGCATTCGCCGCACCGCCTGATCCGTCGCCGGTACCGTGATCGGACGATGACGATTCGTTGTCGGCCGGTCGGGGTACTTGCGGTGGCAGTCGCAGTACTGCTCGCGGCATCGGCACTGCCGGAGCCAGCGTCTGCGTATCGCGCACCCGTGATCGCCGGTCCCCTCGCGTCCCTGTTGAGCGCTTCGCGTGATCTCGGCCCGTCGGGGGCCGGCGATGCGCAGCTGACCGTGTCGCTGACGCGATCGGACCGGACCGATTCCCTGTCCAGCTGGGCCCGGGGCCGCCGTCTCGATGTGCGGTGGCAACCCGGCGACGAGTGGGCGATCGTGCACGGCGCGGCCCGGGACCTGGCACGGGCCTTCGACGTGCCCATCCACGACTATCGCGGTCGCCGCAATCAGGTGTTCTACGCATCGGCGCGGCAACCCGCCGTCCCGGCCGCACTCGCCGGCGACGTGTCCGCGGTCGGCCGGATCCTCAGTTACACCCCGCATCGCATGGCGCGCCCGCCGGCGCCCCGCGACGTCCCGCCCCACGGCCTGACCCCGCAGGCCCTGCTCACCACCTACAACGCGGCACCGCTGGCGGCAGCCGGGCACACCGGCCAGGGCGCGACCATTGTGTTCTTCGCGTTCGACGGATACGACCAGGCCGACCTCGACGCCTTCGCCGACCTCTCCGGGCTGCCGCGGTTCACCCCCGTGGTGGTCGGCGGCCGGCCCGACCAGGTGCACGGCGAGACGGCGATGGACCTCCAGGTGGCGCACGCCATCGCGCCCGACGCGCGGCTCGTGGTGGTCAACGCCCGCCCGACGGTCGAGGGCGGCGGCACCTTCGAGAAACTGAGCCAGCTGTTCACCGAGGCGGACCGGCAGTTTCCCGGCGCGGTCTGGAGCCTGTCGATCGGCTGGGGCTGCGAGAAGATCGTCACCGCCACCGACCTCGCCCCGGTCCGCTCCGCCCTGAGCCGGGCACACCGGAACGGTACCTCGGCCTTCGACGCCAGCGGCGATACCGCTGGGCTGGAATGCAAAGGCGGCGAAGACTTTTCGTCACCGCCCGGGGCGCAGGACGTCGGCGTGGACGCGGTGGCATCGGTGCCGGAGATGACGTCGGTCGGCGGTACCACGCTGTCGACGGATCCGCAGGGCCGGTGGCTGGCCGAGCACGCCTGGACCGACGTCCCGATGTCCCAGGGCACCAGTGGCGGCGTCACCACGCTGTTCGATCGCCCGCTGTTCCAGCGGGCGGTGTCCACGGCCCGGGACACCGCACATCGGCTGGTACCCGATGTGGCCGCGGTGGCCGACCCGTTCACTGGCGTCCGGATGGTCTACGACGGACGGGTGGTGCTCGGTGGCGGCACGTCCCAGGCCGCACCGATCTGGGCCGCGCTGACCGTCTTGATGAACCAGTACGTCATCGCACACGGCGGCAAGCGGCTGGGCGATCTGAATCCCCTGTTGTACCGGGTTGCGGCGGGCTCGAAGCTGCCGGCGTTCCGGGAGATCAACCTCGGCAGCAACGCCGTCGACGTCGCCGCCGCGGGATATGACCTGCTGACCGGGCTCGGCAGCCCGAACGTCGCCAACCTGGCACGCGAGTTGCTGGACGCACAGAACTCCACCCGCCCATGACCTCTCGGCTGCGGCTCGACCCGTTCGTGGTGGAGCCACGCGAACGGGTGCTACGCCCGTGGCTGGCCAGTTCGCTGTTCCCCCAACTGCCGGGCCGATCGCGCACCCCGTTCCGCATCGGCCTGGTCGTGCTGCTGGTGCTGGTGGCCGCCTTCGCCCTGCTGCGCTGGCAGGCGCCGATGATCGCGATCGCGGCATTCGGCTTCCCGATGTTGTTCATCGCCTACCTGCGTGAGATCGGTGTGAGTGAGCGCATCCCGCTGCGCATGCTGTTCCTGGCCGCGGCGATCGGTGCCGCGCTGGGCGCCGGCTGGGCCTACCTCGCCGGCACGGTGTTCGCCGACGGCTACGACGTCGCGCTGGGATTCGAGGTGGCAGCAGGGCCGAATGTGGTTCGCGCAGTTGCCATTTCGATTATCGAGGTCGTGCTGATGCTGCTGCCCGCGGCCATCGTGCGGATGGTATTCAGGTCACCCCTGGCCGCGCTGGACGGCTATGCGGTCGGGGCGGCCGGCGCCACCGCATTCACGGCGGCCGCCACCGTCATCTTCCTGTTCCCGCAACTGTCCGCCGGGATGGTGGCCGACGGCCGTTCCCTCGACGGGATCCTCGTCGAGGCAGGCATCCAGGGCGCGGCGATGCCGCTGGCCAGCGCGGCGGTGGGCGGGGCCTTCGGCATCGTGCTCTGGTTCACCGGTGGCCGGGCGTTGGTGGCGGTGGTGCTGTGTGCCCTGGTGCTGTTCACCGGATTCGGCCTGTTGGACGTCTCGCCGTTCTCCAATACCTGGTACGTGGCCGGTTACCTGGTGATCAGCGTGCTCGCGATGATCGGATTGCGGATCGCGATCCAGGCCGCCCTGCTGTACGGGCCGGCGTCGCCATCGATCCCGGTCCGCGACACCCGCGTGCTGGCCACCACCGTCGGCGGGGTGGCCGTCGCCGCCGTCGTGACAACCGTTGTCGCACTGGCGATGACGCCCGGCGTGGCCCCCTACCGCTGCCCGCCCGAATGTGGGCGCCCGCCCATCGGCGAACCGGTCGAGACGAATCCCCGTTACACGGCCGACGACGGTGCATTCTCGGTCAACCATCCCGGCGAGGGCAGCGCGTACCGGGCCACGTACAACGGCAACGGGATCGTGCTGCGGTATGTCGGCGGCGACACCGGAACCCTCGTGCTGTTCGGCGAACCGGCGCAGAACCGGCCGCCACAGGACATCGCCCAGGCGTTGATCGAGGAGAAGTACCCGAATGCCACCGTCGCCTATGAGATCCCGAACGCCTCAGTGGGTTATCAGCCGGGCTACGGCGTGGCGGCCGACGAGTATCCGCAGAACTCCACCGGCAAGTACGCGCGGCTGCGGATCATGGTGCTGGTTGCCGTCAAACACGATTACGCCCTGATCGCGGCCGCGGTCGGCCCGTACCGCCGGTTCACCCCTGACTACGGATCCGGCCACCCGTCGCCGGCCAATCTGGAACTGGCCAGGGATATGGGCAAGTACGTCAACAGTTTTCGGTGGCGCGGCGACCGCGAGGTGGGCGGTTCGTAGAACGCGTCAGCGACCGGTGGTAACGCGGAAGATCTCCATCTCCTCGGGCAGTCCCTTGAGACTGCGCTCCCCCCGGCTCTCGAACTGCAGACCGGAACCGGCCGACAGATCACGAACCGTACGACTGGTCAGGACCTCGTCCGGACCCGCCAGCGCACCGACGCGGGCTCCGATGTGGACCGCTACGCCGCTCCATTCGTCGCCACGTCGCTCACACTCGCCGATATGCACGCCCGCCCGGATCCTCAGCCCACGTGCGCCGAGGGCAGGGATCAGGTCCAGCGCACAACGAGCCGCCTTGGTGGGCCCGTCGAACAGCGCGAAGATCCCGTCGCCGGTGTGCTTCACCCGCCGGCCGCCGTACTTCTCCAACAGCCAGTCGACAACCTTGTCGTGGGTGTCGAGTTGCTGGCGCCACGTGGAATCACCCACCGAGCTCAATTGTTCGGTCGATCCGACGATGTCGGTGAACAGAACGGTCGCGAGCACGCGCTCGTCGACGGCGTGAATGCCGGGCGTCTCGGCAACAAAATCACGGATCGCCGATCCCAGCACGTCGTCGATCAGCGAATGCGGCCCCGCCGGCAAGGCCGCGAATCGAGCGGCAGGCATGGCGGCGGCCAACGCCGCCGCGGCCTCGAACGGAGCCACCTGGTCGTCGGGGCGTGCCAGAACCAGAGCGGGAGTGTGGATCGAGGTCAGGATTCCACGGACATCGATCTCCAGCAGCGCCTGCCACAACCACGCCGCCATGGTCGGACTCGCGCTGGTCCTTTGGTACCGACCATAGAAATCGCGGAACCCGGGAACATCGGCGATCTCACCGAAGAATAGTTCAGCCAATGCGCCTTCGCCCCAATGGCTTTCGATATTCGCCAGATGGCCTGCCTTCTGCTCGGCGGTGAACCCCCAGGGATGATCGGGCAACTCCTGCGAGAACCGCGCGGCCACGCCATACATCACCAGCGACCGCACTCGTTCCGGGAAGGTCGCCGCGAACAGCAGACTCATCGGGCCACCCTCGGACATGCCGAACAGAGTCGGCCGTTCGACCCCGGCAGCATCGAGCACGGCATGGAGGTCATCCATCCGCTCGTCCAGCGACGGAACCTGGGTGGCCGGGTCCGACAGCCCGGTGCCGCGCTTGTCCCACACCACCACCTTGCACACCGTTGTCAGCTGCTCCACGACTGCCGTGAACGGACTCATGGGGTCGTCGTACTGCTCCACGTTGCTGAACCAACCAGGGATCCAGACGAGGCTTGTGTCGGATTCGCCGAACTCGCGGTACGCAAGCCGGGTCTGCCCGTTGCGCGCATACCGCACCCGCCCGTCCATTCCAACATCTTGGCATTCAGAGGTGGCGTTCGAACGCGCGTCTGGCCAGACCGAGGACCGGCTGGCGGCTCGCGAGTCCCTCGATCCGGTTGAGACCGTAGACCTGCACTTCTGCCGACTTTCCTTTCAGAGCGTGGATTCCTCGGTCGGTCAGCCGTGAGATGTCGATCCCATGTCCACTGCAAGACACGGTCCATGGCTGAGGGTACCGCCGTGCGGTATCAGTCCCGCGGGCATCGGCCCATCGGAACGACCATCGGCACCTCACGCCGGTACCGGCGGTATGGATCACCCAGCGACTCGGAGAGATCGCGCTCCTCGATCCGGATCGCGGCCAGGATGTAGCCGGTCGTCGCCGCGGCGAACAGGAGGTGACCCGCGGTCATCGTCGGCGCGGCCCAGAACGCGAGCAGGAAGCCCAGCATCATCGGATGCCGGACCAGCCGGTACAGCAGCGGGGTGCGGAATCCCGTCCCGGCGAATCGCCGGCCCCGCCAGTGCGTGAAAACCTGCTGCAGCCCGAACAATTCGAAGTGGTTGATCATGAAGGTGGTGGCGAGCACGGTCAGCCAGCCGACGGCCGCGACCGTCCACACCGCCGTGCGTGCGATCGGTTGTCCGATGTCCCAGACCGTGCCGTCGATCGTGCGCCACTGCCAGCACAACAGGCCCAGCGCCGCACTGGCGGCGAGCACGAACGTGCTGCGTTCGACGGCCTGCGGCACGATCCCCGTCCACCATCGTTTGAATGCCGGCCTGGCCATGATGCTGTGCTGGGCGGCAAAGATCCCGAGCAGCGCGAGATTGACCGCGATCGCCGAAACCGGTGGGCCGGCGACGCCACGGTCGACGGTGCGTGGGACGAGGATCCCCAGCACGAACAGCACGGCGTAGCCGAACGAGGCGAGGAACGCCAGATAGCACAGAGCGCCGTACGCGATCACCATCCCACGGGTGATGGCGACGGTTCGAATTGTCGTTGTCATGTGTCCAATGGTCGGCGGAGAGCCGGGCCGGCACATGGGGCGGCTGCCTCAATCAGCGTGCGGTCAGCCCGTTCTGCAGCGCGTACAGGCTGGCGCCGATCCGGTTGGAGACACCGATCTTGGCGTAGGTCCGTTCGACGTGGTTGCGGGCCGTCTTCTCGCTGATCACCAGGGCGGCGGCGATCTCCTTGTTCGACGCACCGGTGGCCACCAGGCGCAGGACCTCGACCTCGCGCGGCGTCAGCCGGTCCGGCCGCGGGTGCGGGCGGACGTCCCGATGGCCGGCGGCCACCAGGACCGCCTCGGCGGCGGTCGCGTCCAGTTCGCCGGCGTCGGCCCTGGCCCGGAGCCGACGCTGGGCGTCACCGGCCGACATCGGCGCGCGGTACGGCCGGGGCTCCCGCGCCGATTGGTACCCGACGGCGGCGGCCAGGATACGGTCCGGCAGCCCGAGCGTCGGCCCGGTCAGTCCGCGCGGGTAACCGGTGCCGTTGACACACTCATGGTGATTCCCGGCCAGCGCCGCGATCTCCTGCAGACCGCTGACCTGGCTGAGGATCCGGACGGTCAGGTACGGGTGCAGGCGGACACGTTCGAACTCACCGGCGCTCAGCGCCGACGCCTTGGACCACACCTGGTTCGAGACGCCGATCCGGCCCAGGTCGTGGACATGGCCCGCACGGCGGATCATCCTGACCGTCGGCGCGTCCAGCCCGGCGACCGTTGCCGCGCCCGCCGCCAGTTCGGCCACCGCACGCGAATGCCCCAGTGTGAAAGGGCATTTCAGATCGACGAAGTCGCCCAGCGCCTCCAGCAGCGCATCCAGCGCGTCGTCGTCGAGACCCTGGGTGCGGTCGGGCGCCTCCCGCAGCGCGACGTTCCAGATGTCGCCCACCCCGGGTCCGGCCAGGATCCGTTCGGCGTCGTCGACGAAGGCATCCGCGATGCGCGGGTCGAACTGTCCGCCGCGCCGCGACCGCACCATCGCGATCGCGCCCTGCACCCCCAGCGCGCGGTGATGCACCTCGACCATGTCGGCCAGCTGGGCGATGCGGACCGCGACCGAAATGGCGTCGCCCGCAGCGCCGGCGGGCAGTCCGCCGCCGTCGTACCGTTCGAAGGTGAACCCGAGGGCGTGCTGAACGTCGGCGCCCAGGCCCATCCGTTCGGCGAGCAGGGACGCCGAGGTGCAATGCGAATGGATCAACCGGGACAACTGACCGCGGGCGTTGACGAACAGTGCAGCCATCACCACCAGACGCCGCGAAAGTGATTCTCCGCGTGCGACATTGGACAGCAGGAATTTCAGATACGGCACCCCGGACCAGTCCACCAGATACGAGTCGTGCCGAACGGCGATATCGTCGCCGAACCAGCGCGCGTACTCGTGCGAATCGGCATGGCAACCGATCCACATGATCAGTGAGGTGTAGTACACGCAGCCGCGCTCACCGGCATCCAGGCCCAGGCGGTCCGCGATCCGGGTCCCGATCAACGCCGACCGCAGCATGTGCTCGGCGGGCTGGCCCAGGCCGAGGTCCACCGCCACCGACAGCGCCGCCAGCAGTTCGGCGCGCGTTGGACCTGTCCCGGTGTCCATCAGATCAACTGTGCCGCACCCCGGTGCCGCGTGGGGTCGAAGGCCTCGAATCGGCCCTGCCCCACGACCGCGAGACCGCGCTGGGGTGCCCAGAATCCGCCGAGCCGTGCCTGCTCGGGCAGGGGTTGCGGCTCGCCCAGGTCATGGCCCTGCAGCGTCGCATGCGCCGACGCGACCGCCCACAGCTGCTTGGGGGCGATCCGGAACCGCTGGCCGTTCGGCATCGTGCCGACCAGCCGGACCCTGCCCGCCCCCAGCACCGGGCCGGCTAGCGACCCCAGCACACCGAGCGCGCCGGGGCTGGTCCACAGCGACTCCGGCAGCCTCGAGCCCACCCGGGTGAACATCCTGGTGGCCGTCGTGTGACGCAATTCGATTGTCCACGTAAGGATCTCGGGAATCTCGACGGTCAGGGTGAATTCGCCGGTCCAGATCACCTCGATCGGGCACACCACGGCAACGTTGGGGGTCGCCGAACTGAAGTAGCGCGCGCAGCTGTGCTCCGGGGCACTGGTGGCGTAGAACGTCCACATGCCGCCGGGGTCGCGGTGCCACACCGACCGGTAGCCCGCCGCGCCCGGCAGGAACGACGCGGCCGGGAAGTCGCGGAACGAGAGATAGTGACCGCTGGCGAACGGCAGCCCCATGACACCGAACCCGGTGACGGTCTCGTCGGGTCCCGCCGGTAGGCGCGGGTCGTGCGCGACGGCTGTCGCTGCGGTACGGGGAGAGATGATCGTGTTCATGGCATCAGGATTCCGCCGTGAACCGGTGCACGCATGGGGCGTCTGCCCCAATCAGGACCAGTCGAGACCGAAGATCCGGATCGGCGCCGACTTCCCCTTCAACATGTGGGATCCCCGATCGATGAGCCCGGGCGGTCGAACGGACAGGGCGTCCACGCAGGCCTCGGTCAGCAGAATCGCATCACCGGTGGTCTTGGTGAGTTGCTCGACCCGCGCAGCGACATTGGTGGTGTCTCCGATCAACGCGAACTCGAGATGGCCGCCGCCGCCGATGGTGCCGGCGATGCCCTTGCCGGTGTTGATCCCGATGCCGATTCGGAGGGTCCCACCGAATCGCTCGGCGACTGCCCGGTGAATCCGCACCGCGGCACCGACCGCGGCGTCGGCATGATCGGGCAGGTCGTTCGGGGCGCCGAAGACGGTCATCGCACCGTCCCCCAGGAACTTGTTGACATGCCCCCCGGCACCGACCACGGCGGGCACCAGGATCTCGAACAGGCCGTTGAGACGGGCGACCACATCCTCGGCAGGGTGCGCTTCGGCGAACGGCGTGAAATCCCGGACATCGACGAACATCACCGTCACCTCCCTGCGCTCACCGGCGAAGACTTCATCTGCTTGGTCGAGCAGCCGCTGGGCCAGTGCCGGGTCCACATAGGTGCCGAACGCGCTCTGAAGTCGTTGCCGCTCGGCCAAACCCGCCTGCATCCGGTTGAACGACGCCGCCAACGCACCCAGATCGTCGTCCTGGACCACGGGGAGTCGCCGGCCGTAATCGCCGGCGGCCACGCGCTCGGTCGCCTCGGCGAGGTCGCGGACCGGACGCAGGAGAGGTGAGATGGTCATGATCGTCAGCGGACCGGAAATGAGGGTGATCACACCCCCGATGACGACGGCGACGACGGGATCCTCGCGGACCCGATCGACAACGGACGCCGTGAACGCACCGCCGATGGCAAAGCCGAACCCGATTCCGAGGACGGCAGCGTTCGACCAGTCGGCAATCGTCGGACGGGACCGCGGCAGGGCATCGCCGATTGCGGTGCCACCGGCAACCGCCGCCCGCACCGGACGCCAGGCACCCTCGACGAACGCGTGCACACCGAGGAAGGAAATGGCCGCGCCGTACGTCACACCGACAATCCCGTACTGCACCAGGCGCCATTCGTCCGCCCCGGCGATCATCCCGACCCAAACGCCGAGCAGGGTCGCCCACACCGCATCCGTCACGACCACACGGAGAATTGCTTTGCGCGAGAAAGTGAACGTAGCGCGCAGCACGGCTACCGGATCCGTCCGGTCGCCCGCGGCCCATCGCTGCACCAGTCGCATCTCCCGTGAGAAGGGCAGCACGAATATGTACGCCCGAACGAGCAACGCGACCGCAGTGACCAGTACCGCCATCCCGTAGCGGTGGGAGTCCTCGAACGCCACGATGATCAACGAGAACGCGAGGTACGCCGTCATTCCCGAGACGTAGACGAGCACGAAGATCGCCCATGGAAATACCCGCCCACATCGATCCCACACCCATTGGAAGAATCGGTCCATGCGGCGAGGCTAATCCTCCCGGACGCCGAACGGTCCTGCTATCGAGCCAGCCCGTAGACCTGGAGCGTCGCCGACTTACCCTTCAGCACATGGGATCCCCGATCGATCAGGCCGGGCGGCCGCGCGGCGAGGGCGTCCACACATGCGTCGGTCAGCAGGATCGCATCACCGGTGGTCTTGGTGAGTTGCTCGACCCGGGCCGCCACGTTGACGGTGTCACCGATCAAGGTGAACTCCAATTTGCCCGCCGCGCCGATGGTCCCGGCGATGACCTTGCCGGTGTTGATCCCGATACCGATACGCAATGCCGCACCGAAGCGTTCGGCGACGCGACGCGCTATCAGCAATGCGGAAGACACCGCCGCATCGGCATGATGCTCGAGGTCGTTCGGGGCGCCGAACACTGCCAATGCACCGTCGCCGAGGAACTTGTTCACATGCCCACCGGCATCCACGACGGCGGGGACCACGATCTCGAAGAGGGCATTGAGTCGGGCGACAGCATCCTCCGCGGTGTTCGCTTCGGCGAACGGCGTGAAGTCCCGGATGTCGACGAACATCACCGTGACCTCGCGGCGCTCCCCGCTGAACACATCGTCACCCTGCTCCAACAACCGCTGTGCGAGCGCGGGATCCACATAGGTGCCGAAGGCGCTCTGAAGTCGTTGCCGCTCGGCCAAACCCGCCTGCATCCGGTTGAACGACGCCGCAAGCGCTCCCAAGTCATCGTCCTGGACCACTGGCAATCGCAGTGTGTAGTCACCAGCTGCGACACGTTCGGTGCCGCTGGCCAGATCGCGAATCGGTCGCAAGGACGGTGACACGATGCCGCCGACGGTGATCGGCCAAGCGATACCGATTGCCACGCAACCGATCAGGACAAGCAGTACCGGGAACTTGCCGGCGGGATCCCACACGATGCCCAGCATCGCGCCGATGACGGTGAAGCCGAACAGTGCGCCCAGCATTGCAGCGTTGAGCCACCCTCCGAACGTCGGCCGTGAGCGGGGCAGATCGTCACCGATTACGGTATCGGCGGCGAGGGCGGCTCGAACCGGACGCATCGCTCCTTGCACCGACGTGTGCATACCGAGCAGCGCCATCGCGAAACCCAGTGCGGCGCCCAGGATTCCGTACTGGACCAGCCGCCATTCCGTCGCTCCCGCCACTGCGCCGACGGAAGCCGTGAACAGTGCGGTCCAGACAGGCAGGAACCAGATCGCTCGGACACTCGCGGCTCGGGACCACGCGTACGTGTCGGCCAGTGCTTCCATGCGCCCGACCTCGCGGCCGGCGGCCCACTGATGCGCCCGACGAAACATCCGGCTGGCGGGAAGTATCGATACCGACGCATTCACCAGGACGGCGATTACGGTGACCACCACCGCCGCGAGGTAGCGATCCGAGTTCTCGAAAGCGACCAGAAGCTGCGACCACAGGATGTAGACCAACAGCATCGAGGCCAACGTGACTGCCCATATCGCCCACGAATACCTTGGTCCACACGAATCCCACGCCCTCTGCCAGAGACGGTCCATGCCGAGAACAAAACACCCCCGGCCGCACTGGCCGGGGGTGTTTTGAACTACTTCCTAGTGCGCGTGCCCGTGATGCCCATGGCCGGCGTGCTCGTCGGCCTCGGCGGGCTTGTCGACGACCGCCGTCTCGGTGGTCAGCACCATGCGGGCCACCGACGCGGCGTTGAGCACCGCGGAGCGGGTCACCTTGACCGGATCGATGACGCCCTGGGCCACCAGGTCGCCGTACTCCAGCGTCGCGGCGTTCAGACCGTGACCCGCGGGCAGTTCGCCGACCTTGCTGACCACGACGGCACCGTCGAGGCCGGCGTTGGTGGCGATCCAGAACAGCGGTGCAGTCACCGCGCTCTTGAACACCTCCACACCGGTGGCCTCGTCGCCGGACAGCGACGCTTTCAGGTCGTCGAGCACCTTGGCGGCCTGCACCAGCGCGGTGCCGCCACCGGACACAATGCCCTCCTCGACCGCAGCCTTGGCGGCGTGGACGGCGTCCTCGACGTTCTCCTTGCGCTTCTTGAGCGCGGTCTCGGTGGCCGCACCGACCTTGATGACGGCGACGCCGCCGGCCAGTTTGGCGAGGCGCTCCTCGAGCTTCTCGCGGTCCCAATCGGAGTCGGTGGACTCGATCTCGGCCTTGAGCTGCTTGACCCGACCGGCAACGGCCTCCGTGGTGCCGCCGCCGTCGACGATGACGGTGTCGTCCTTGCTGACCACCACACGCCGCGCGGTGCCCAGCACGTCGAGGCCGGCCTCACGCAACAGCAGACCGACATCGGGGTTGACCACCTGCGCGCCGGTCACAACCGCGAGATCCTCCAGGAACGCCTTGCGCCGGTCGCCGAAGAACGGTGCCTTGACCGCAACAGCCTTGAGCGTCTTGCGAATTGCGTTCACCACCAGGGTGGACAGCGGCTCGCCCTCGACATCCTCGGCGACGATCAGCAGCGGCTTGCCCGACTCGGCGACCTTCTCCAGCAACGGCAGCAGATCCGGCAGCGAGCTGATCTTGTCGCGGTGCAGCAGGATGTAGGCGTCCTCGAGGACGGCCTCCTGCAGGTCGAAATCGGTGACGAAGTAGGCCGACAGGTAACCCTTGTCGAAGCCGACACCGTCGGTGATCTCCAGCTCGGTGTTCAGGGTCGAGGACTCCTCGACGGTGACGACGCCGTCAGTGCCGACCTTGGTCATGGCCTCGCCGACCATTTCGCCGATCTCCTCGTCGCGAGAGGACACCGTGGCCACCTGGGCGATGGCGGTCTTGCCGTCGACCGGCTTGGCCGCGGCGAGCAGCGCCTCCGATACCGCATCGGCCGCCTTGCCGATACCCAGACCGAGTGCCATCGGGTTCGCCCCGGCGGCGATGTTGCGCAGACCCGCCTTGATGATGGCCTGGGCCAGCACGGTGGCGGTGGTGGTGCCGTCGCCGGCGACGTCGTTGGTCTTGGTCGCGACCGACTTGACCAGTTGAGCACCGAGGTTCTCGAACGGATCCTCGAGGTCGATCTCACGGGCGATGGTCACACCGTCGTTGGTGACGGTCGGGCCGCCCCACGACTTGGCCAGCACGACGTAGCGGCCACGCGGACCCAGGGTGATCTTGACCGCGTCGGCGAGCTTGTCGACGCCGACCTCCATGGCGCGGCGGGCGGTCTCGTTGAATTCAATCTGCTTGCTCATGAATTTCTTTCGCTAAGACATGCAACGCCCCGGACAGCACTAGGTTGTCCGGGGCGCCGACACGATTCGCTTACTTACCGACGACAGCCAGCACGTCGCGGGCCGACAGGATCAGGTACTCCTCGCCGTTGTACTTGATCTCGGTACCGCCGTACTTGCTGTAGATGACGACGTCGCCCTCCGACACGTCCAGCGGAATCCGCTTCTCGCCATCCTCATCCCAGCGGCCGGGGCCAACTGCGACGACGGTGCCTTCCTGCGGCTTCTCCTTGGCGGTGTCGGGGATGACCAGACCGGAAGCGGTGGTGGTCTCGGCCTCGTTGGCCTGAACGAGGATCTTGTCCTCGAGTGGCTTGATGTTCACGCTCGCCACGATGGAGCCCCTTCACTGATATGTGGTTGGGCCGGGGCTTGTCCCCGGGCCCTACTTCAGGTGTTCGGCCTGCGGATGTCCTGCGCGCCGTCGTCGCGGGTGCCGACACGAGGGCTTTCGCCTGCCGCCTAGCACTCTATACACGAGAGTGCTAGCACTCAAGGACGGGTTGGTGCCTATCTGGCGAACTCGCTGCCAGCGAACATGTTTGTCCACAGTCCCGGCTTCATCCACAGATCAGTCCGCCGCGACGCTACGGACCTGGTGACACGGCCTGGAGGCCGATTAGATTCGAATGCATGTTCGATAGCCAGCCACCTCGGCCCGCCGACCTGCGGAATTTGTCCGACGCCGACCTGGCGGCCGGGATCGCCGACTGGGCCCGATTGACCTCGGCGGCCGAGGCCGCCAAGAGCGCCGCCATCGCCGAACTGGTGCGGCGGCGCTGCGTCGACGAACATCCCGACTGGGCCTGCGACGACTGGGACGCCTGTGCGGCCGAGCTGTCCTGCATCCTGACGGTCTCGTCGCGGAGCGCGGCGGGGTTGATGACGCTCGCCGTGACCCTGCGTGACCGGCTCCCGAAGGTCGCCGCGCTCTTCCTCGACGGCCGGGTCTCGGCGCGCACCGTGGGAACCATCGCCTGGCGGACCAACCTGGTGGTCGACGCCGGTGCGCTCGATGCGATCGACACCGACATCGCCGGCGCCGCGGCCCGCTGGGGTCGGTTGTCCCAGCAGAAACTGGAGCGGGCCGTCGACGCCGCCGTGGCGCGACGGGACCCCGCGGCCGTGCACCGGGTGCGCACCGGCCTGCGGAACCGCGACTTCGTCATCGGGGACGCCGACGACATCACCGGTATGACCAGCATCTACGGCAGGATCTCGAAGGCGGACGCTGCCCTGCTCGACGAGGCGATCACGGCGCTGATCAATTCGGTCTGCCCCGACGACCCCCGCACGCTGGCGCAGCGCCGCTCGGATTCCATGGGAGCGTTGGCCGTCCGCGCCACCCGCCTGCCGTGCCGCTGCGGGAAGGACACCTGCCCGGTGGCCGGCGAACCGGATCCGATCGCGGCCCGTTTCGTCGTGCACCTGTTGGCCGAGGCCGACACCATCGACACTGCCTCGGACCCGGACTGGGATGGCGGCCGCGAAGACGACGCAGAAGACGACGTCGAAGAGGACAACGAGGACGACGACGAGGAACCCGACAAGGACGCGGGCCCCGAGGAGTGCACACCCGAAGAATCCGAACCCGAGCCTGCGCCACACCGCCCGCGCGGCATCGGGCTCATCCCCGGCATGCCGGGCACCGGCCTGCTCGACGGAGGCCAGGTCGCCGATCTGATCGCCCGCGGGGCAAGGGTTCGGCCCGTGACCACGCCGAGTGACGAACCCGAACCGGGTTATCGACCGTCGGCGGTGCTAGACCGCTGGATTCGACTGCGGGACTTGACCTGTCGATTCCCCGGCTGCGATCAGCCGGCGGTGCGTTCGGACATCGATCACACCATTCCCTGGCCCGCCGGGCCGACCCACCCGTCGAACAACAAGGCCTATTGCCGAAAACATCACTTGCTCAAGACATTCTGGCCCGGCTGGTCGGACCGGCAGGATCCGGACGGCCGGTTGCACATCACCACGCCCAGCGGGCTGACCTACGACTCCACACCGACTGCCACCCTGCTGTTCCCGCAGTGGAACACCACCACGGCCACCCTGCCGGCGCCACCGCCGGGACCCCCGCCGACGCCGGCGCGCGGACTGAAGATGCCCAAGCGCAGGCAGACCCGGACACAGGCCCGAGCGCGGTACATCGCGACCGAACGGGCCCGCAACGAGAGCAGCGACGAAGCCCCGTATTGAGGGGCGTCAGGCGACCTGCCCCTGCATCACCGGCAGACCGGGATCGCTGGCCACGTCCAGCGGCGACGGGGCGGCACCGGCGGCCATGAGGTGGGCCGCGAACGAGGCGATCATCGCGCCGTTGTCGGTGCACAACCGTGGCCGCGGGACCCGCAGCGTCAGACCTGCTGCGGCACAACGCTCTTCGGCCAGCTCACGCAATCGGGAGTTGGCCGCCACGCCGCCGGCGATCAGCAGGGTGGACACCCCGAGGTCGGTCGCGGCACGCACTGCCTTGCGGGTGAGCACATCGGCCACGGCCTCCTGGAAGCCCGCCGCGACGTCGGCCACCGGGGCATCGGGATTGGCCTCCACGTAGCGAGCCACCGCGGTCTTCAGCCCGGAGAAGCTGAACGCATAGGGATCATCGCGCGGGCCGGTCATCCCGCGCGGGAACACGATGGCGCCGGGATCGCCGGCGCGGGCCAACTCATCGAGCACGCGACCGCCCGGATAACCCAGCCCGAGCAGCCGCGCCACCTTGTCGTAGGCCTCGCCGGCGGCATCGTCGACGGTGGTGCCCAATTCGATGATCGGCTCGCCGAGCGAACGCACATGCAACAGATGGGTGTGCCCCCCGGACACCAGCAGTCCGACACTCTCGGGCAGCGGACCATGCTCGTAGACGTCGGCGGCAAGGTGCCCGCCGAGGTGGTTGACCGCATAGAACGGGACATCCCATGCCGCGGCGTACGCCTTGGCGGCCGCCACGCCCACCAGCAGCGCACCGGCCAGACCGGGGCCGATCGTGGCGGCCACGACGTCGGGACGCTCGATCCCGGCGGCCGCCAGCGCGCGGCGCATCGTCGGACCGAGCGCCTCGAGGTGAGCGCGCGAGGCGATCTCGGGTACCACGCCGCCGAACCGGGCATGCTCGTCGACACTCGAGGCCACCTCGTCGGCCAACAGCGTCACCGTCCCGCCCTCCAACCGGGCGATTCCGACTCCCGTTTCGTCACAAGAGCTTTCGATGGCCAGGATGACGGTCATCGGGCTTCCCTCCGCATCGTGAACGCATCCGCACCGCTGACCCGGTAGTACCGCTTGCGGATTCCCATCGTCTCGAACCCGGCGCTCTCGTACAGGGCGATCGCCGCTGCGTTGTCGGTCCGCACCTCCAGGTACACCACGCCGTCGCCGGCGAAGTCCAGCAGGCTCTCCAGCAACCGGCGGCCGATGCCGAGCCCCTGGTACGCCGGATCGACACCGATGGTGTGGATCTCGTACTCGAACGGTGGCCGCCGACCCAGTCGCGCGATGCCGGCGTAACCGACCAGCCGATCGCCCACCCGGGCAGCGACGTACTTGTTGTGGGGGGCATCGAGTTCGCGGCAGAACGCCTGTGCGGGCCATGGGTCGTCGCCGCCGAACAGCTGCGCCTCGAGCTCCGCGCAGCGCGCGGCGTCGCCCCGGACCAGATCCGTCAGCACGGCGTTCTCGATCGAGCTCACCGGGCCAGCCCTCGCTCCGCGAGCGTCTTCGCATCGGGTCGGCGCAGATACAGCGGCACCAGCGGTTCGGGCTCGGCACTCAGATCACCCACCGCTGCAACCAGATTCGCCGGATCCGGATATTCGGGGCCTACCACCGGCAGCCCCAGCAGAGCCGCGTGCTCGGGTGAGCCCGCCACCGCGGCGACGTCGAGCACCGGCACATCGCCGGGCGCATCCACCGCGGGACCGCCCACCCGCACCCCGTCCTGGTAACGCGCCCAGTACAACTCGCGGCGGCGCGCGTCGGTCACCACCAGTACCTCGCCGGTAGTACCCCCGCCGATGCCGTCCAGACTGCACACCCCGAACACCGGGACACCCAGCGCATGCCCGAAGGCTGCGGCGGTCGCCATCCCGACCCGCAGGCCGGTGAACGGACCGGGACCACAACCAACCACCACCGCATCGAGATCGGACATCGCCACATTCGAATCCGACATGGCGCCAAGAACATTGGGGGTCAACGACTCGGCATGGGCCCGGGGATCCCGGGTGAGCCGTTCGGCCAGCACGCTGGTCACGCCATTGGCGCGTACCACCGCCGCGGTCACCGTGGGCGTCGC
>Ga0208826_1000960_pt1 | contig 26623 bp, 12 predicted proteins | sample AD_UKC115_MetaG_FD_184451 | JGI IMG/M metagenome (GOLD analysis project Ga0208826, IMG submission 184451) | Active sludge microbial communities of municipal wastewater-treating anaerobic digesters from Hong Kong - AD_UKC115_MetaG (SPAdes)... | ecosystem: Engineered > Bioreactor > Anaerobic >...
TTGAGAATTGACATCAGGAGCTGTTGCAGCACCAACATCGCCCATTCCACCAGCTCGAGCATCGGGAGCAATTGTCAAAGAAGGTACAGCGGTAATTACCGGATTATTGGTATCCGTTTGTGCAAAAGCGGTAATAGAAGAGCAAAAAAGAAGTACAATAAATATTAATTTTTGTTTCATCGATCATTAGAGTTTAAGAATTATTGATTAAGTTTAATTATAATAGTGATCTTCAATTATTTTACACAAATATTAAATATTGATACTGGAACATTTTCAGTTGAATTGGAAATTTCAAATTTTAAAAATTTCGTTTCTATAGGTTCATTAAAATTAAATTTAATTTGGGTTTGGTGATTATCGTTAATACTTGCTATCATAAAATCTTTTTCATCAAAAACAGAAACGTGATCAATACAAAATGGCATTTTATCATCATAATGGCCCCATTGAACTGATTCCATTGGATGATCGGCATCTGTATCAGCAAAAATTGTGATTTGATGAATTGCTATAGGCGTAGGCCATTTAGCAGTAATATTAACTTTCTGATCATACAGGCCAGCGACAAAAGCATTTGGTTTTTCTACAGGGCGATAAATGGAATTCAATAAATTTTCTTTCCCAAAAGCAGAAATAGCAGGCGATATTTTCATGGCAATATTATGTCCATCGGGACGCCTTTCCGGACACCAAAATTCAAATTCTTCTATCCCAATATCTTCTGTTACTATCTGCTTTCCACCGTTTGAAACCGCAGGTACTACCTTGCTGAAAACAGATAAAATACCTGTAATTCTGTAAGGAGAGAACATGAGTTCTAAATTCTCATTTTTCATAAAACAAACAAAAGCATAACACGTAATAGGTATTTCGGCCTCAAAATCTATTTCAATCATTTGTTCCCCTTGATGAACAGCATAATTTTTAGAAGCCAAAACAATATCTGGCGTATGATTAAAATTTTTTGAACTGATTCTGAGTTCTAATTTCAACTCTGTCTCTTTGTCTGCTTTTATTTTAACTGATAGACGAGGAAATTTTCCTTTTTCCACAGGTAGCATTTGAGCCGATGACAAGGACAATTTTTTCCAGAAACCATCTTGAAATGGAATCTCATTTAGTTGCAATTCTGACGAGGTATTTATAATTGCATGACCAAGTAAATTGTTATTTGACAGAAAGTTAAGTTGAGGAATATAATTTCCTGCCTCAATCAATGCAGATTGCAAAAAAATAATTTTATCTTTATCAGCAAGGTCAGCTGGTAGCCAATGATTTTTTAAACACAAGGCGGCTGCTGTTCCTACTACTTCGCCGCCAACCGCAGAAGTAGCCATTACTCTGCTCGAACCAAAAGCTATATGGGAAGCACTAATCAATCTACCAGCAATAAAAATATTATCTATATCTTTTGTAATATAACAGCGATATGGAATTTGATACACTCCTTTGGAATGCCATTGGTTGCAGGCGTTTTTTTCACTAAATACACCATCTGAAGGATGTAAATCAATGGACCAGCCTCCATAGGTTATGCCATCAAAATGAGTGTGTTGTTCAACAATATCTTGTTGATGAAGCATATAAGGACCTACAAATCTTCTGCTCTCACGTTTACCGGGAAACAATCCTACCCATTCGAGAGTTATGTTTTCTGCCTCTGGAAACTTGCCTGAGTTTTTTATGTAATCCCAAATTCCATATGCTATACTCCATAATTGGTATTTTATTTTTTCTGTATCATGGATAGTATCTAATCTACCTCCGTATTCAATCCACCAATAATTGCAGCCAATTGCCATTGGATTAAAATAATTGGGATTTTTTATTCTGTAAATTTCTTTTTCAACAAATTCTTTGGATAGTGCAAATTCTGGGCGAACAAATTTTACCGGTTTCGTTGTTTTTTTGGTATAAAAAAACAAAGTATGGCCTAATTTCTCACCATACTCAGCCTTATCACGAACGAATCTTTCATTAAATTCATCTCTTTCTTCTGCTCCAACCCGATAGGTTGCTCCTGCCAGATAAGCTAAAATGCCATCGCCTGAGGCATCACAAAATAATTTTCCGTTAATAAGATATTCAGTTTCATTTTGTGAATTATAAGCTTTTACTGCTGAAACATTTTTATCATCACCTTTAACTATATCATAAACAACCGTATTTAAAAATAATAAAATATTTTTTTCTTCTAATACTTTATCTATCAGTACTGTATCAAAAATAACCGGATTCCCTTCCTTGTTTCTGAAAGTGTTTTCGACCAATATTTCATCAATAATTCCACCTTCTCTTGCCCAACGATTATTGTTTCCCATGTGTGAAGTGGCACCTAATATCCATAATCTTACCTCACTTGATCCGTTCCCTCCCAAAATGGGACGATCTTGAATCAAGGCAGTTTTTATTCCATTTCTGGCTGCGGCAATAGCTGCACATACACCGGCAACGCCTCCTCCGACAATAACAAATTCAGCATCAATTTTCTCCAGCTTTATACTCCTGTCAATCGAAAAGTTCTCTTGAATCATACTAATTGTTTCTATCTTTTTTGTTGTTAATTCTTAATCCTAATCCTAAAATAATGAGTAAAACTGCTATTGGTAAAATAACATATTTTCCCGAAGATGCCAATATCCCTATAATACCTGTTATTACACCGGAGGCTGCAATTGCATTACCCATCACCATTATACTGTATTGATTGCTCTTTTTTTCATTGGCTAATTGTTCTTTGGTTGATTCAAGTTCACGCAATATTCTCCTTTCTTTTTCTCTTTTTGCATACTCGAGGTATTTTGGATCGACACGATTTTTAACTTTATAGTAAATTTCATAAAGTGTCAGTAAAATCACAGGCAAAGACACTCCTATAACAGTTTCTTCAGTACGGTTTAACGAAAAACCAAAAAGCGGAACTACAAATTTTAACAAAGCATTTACCAATAAGCTGATAAGTGTAACGGTAATGACAGATCTGGCATTTTGACGTTTAGAAAACAAAGTCCAAATAATGGGTAAATAAAGAGGTACACCCGTAAGTGCACCTAAGGTGATCACCACATTCACAATGCCTCCCATAGAAGGAATCAGCATAGCCACTATTACACCTAACACCCCGAAGCCGATAGTGGAAAATCGAGCTACTTTTATTAATTCTTGATCCGTTTTATTGGGCCGAATCCTCCGGTAGATATCATTAGTAAATACTCCTGAAGATATATTTAAAGTAGCATTTAGCGAGCTGGCAGTTGCAAAAACCATTCCTCCCAACATCATTCCCAACATTCCAACAGGAAGCGCCATTTTACACATCAGTAAATATGCACCTTCATTTTCTAATCCCATCAATGATGGGTTATAAATTCTATATATCATGGGAGGAAGCATCCACAAAATGGGGCTGATGATGTAAAGAAATCCAAACATCCAACCAACTTTTTTTGCATCTCGATGCGTCTTGACACTCGTATAGCGCTGAACATAAGCCCAATTACCCCCCAAGAAAATGAGGTTGTAAAATCCAAAGGCGAGTATAAATCCTAACGTATATTCTTGATTGGTTAAATTTAAGAATCCTTCCGGTAATTGGCCGAAAAAATTATCTACTCCTCCGATTTTATCAAAAGCTAACGGAATGACTATAATAACGGACGAAACAAGAATAATAAATTGAAGCACATCAGTTACCACTACTGCCCATAAACCTCCCAAAGAAACATAAATGATGCTGACTATTCCCAATATAAGAATGCAGTAATATAAATTGAAATCAGTAGCTACACTTACAATTTTGGCCACCGGATATAAAAAAGCACCACTGGAAAACAAAGAAATAAAAAGAAAAATATAAGTATAAATTCGTTGGACATTGGGACTGAGACGATGAGTGATAAATTCTGCAGCCGTCAGAGAATGGGTTTTGTGCCATCTGGGTGCAATGACAAACCCCACAATAAAGCCGGCCATGGCCATTGTCCATTGAATACTCAAGGCAACCATACCACTACTGTAAGCAATGGATCCCCAAACCACAAATGTGCCTGCCGAAAAAAAACCCATAAATAAGGATAAACTACTCATCCACCAAGGAATTGCTCCACCAGCGGCAAAAAAAGATTTCATATCTTTTCCTCCGGCTTTGGCAAAAGCAGAACCTGTGATTAAAACCAGGAGAGTGAATACAAGAATTGAAACATAATCAAGATAGTGCATATTTTTTTATTTCTATTACTGTTGCTTTTATCCTTTTAAAAGGATTTTGCTGGTAAAATTATAATAATCCAAAATAGATTTAAATTAAATAATATAAAACTTATGAGAACGTTTCCGTAAATTTGATTCGGGAAATATATAAATTTTTTTATAGTCATTCGGGGAAGAAAAAACAATCAAGTTTTCGATAACAAAGAAAGATCCTTTTCATATTGCAATGAAAAGAATCTTCCATTTGACCGTATGCAAATAAGCTTACCTTTTTTGCATTTTCATTGTTTGGGTACTTCCATCCTTTAATTCAACCTTCACAATATAAAATCCTTTTTGTAGGGTGGAAGTGTTTATTTCGCTCAAGTTTTGCTTTATTTCCATCTTTTTTCCTGTAATATCAAAAAAATGTATAGATTTTACAGATTGTTTTAAAATAATCTTATCCGTAAATGGATTGGGGAAACAACAATTTTCCTTGTTTTGATTGATGAATGAATTAAATCCACTAAAGGGACCTTCATCGTACTCATAAGCTCCCACATCTTTGTGGACTCCCATTTTTTCAACGCCTCGAACATCTTTTTCGGGAACAAACTCTACTTCGTTAACTTGGTAACTGTCTAATCCTGCATCGATAGCTATAGAGTTGTTTTGTAATTTCAGATAGGGAACACCTTCACCGGATGGTAAAGTAAGCGAAGTATTCAATCGCACAACATCGTTATATTTTCCGGTTTGATTATTTGTCGTTGCACTCATCCATTCAGGAAAATTTGCAGTGTTAATGCTTCCTCCCCATTTATCAATAATATTGTTTCTGCATATTACCGAACGAATTTTTGTTGGTTCAGACTGATTTAAACTTATTGATACCCCTACTCCTGACTCATCTTCAGGATTTGCTTTTGGAGAATCGAGAAATATATTATTGATAAAAGTGAAATCTATGGCATGATCATCTGATGTGATACTTTTAGAACCTGTGTTTCCATTGTTATTATTCAAAAATGTATTGTTCACCATAGTTAGTTTCCCACCATATTTTATGGTTTTATCTCCGTATAAATTAATTGTGGTACCTGAAGATACGGTAGCACTGGTGTTGTTTATAAAAGTACAATTTCTAATGTCCATTTCTATGATAGCAGTATCGTTAATTGTGGTCGCTTGACTTGTTCCAATAGCAGATCCACTGCTGTAATTATAATTATTTGAGAAGGTAGAATTAACAATGGTAGCTTTAACCGTCAATAAATTACCTAAGCGTAAAGCAATGGCACCTCCTGCAACTGCTTTTGATTTGGTAGGAACATCAGCTCGGTTATTGTCGAAATAACAACTGTCAATTGTTAATTGAGCTGTTGTATTAGTAGATGTTGATGGTTCTACCGCAATTGCTGCCCCAAACTTAAAATCATCAAAAGGATCAATGGTACTGTTATCAATAAAATTGCACTTTTTTATTGTTGACACACCTCTTGCATAAATGGCGCCTCCTTTACGGGCTAAGCAATTATTGAAGATTGAATTTTCAAAATTTATTGTTCCTTCGCTATATATGGCTCCTCCATCCAATTTTTGCCATTTTACATTTTGTACTGCAACATTATTGAATATTAAAGTGCCATTTTTCTTTACTCTTCCCACTCCTCCACCGTAAGGATTTAAAGCAGGATCAAGTCGATAATTTTTAAAAGTAACATTTTTGAAAGTAACCGTATAGCCGGTACCTACTTCAAAAGCACGGGTTGAATAAACGTTCCCGGCGGCAAAGTCAGTATCGGACATCCCCTGAATTAAAACCTCATCTCGTGAAGTTCCTTCGATAGTTACATTTTTTGAAAAGTTATACTGAGCAGAAAATGTATAGGCGCCTGGGCTCACCTGTACTGAACAACCTTCAGTCCATTTGCCAGTATTTAAAGTTAACCAAGGTAGATTAGGATCGGTTCCTGTGTTGGCATCACTTGCATTTGGATGAGAAGCATTTACATAAAAAGTTGTTTGAGCCATTAAAAGAAACGGCATCAACATCAAGAACGAAAGTAAAATAGACTTTTTCATAATGATAAAATTTAAAGATTTATAAATATAGTTGATTTTTAGTTATTTTCTAAGTTTAGCCGTGATTTCCTGATTGTTATCCAATTTTGCTTTAACAATATAAAATCCTTGAGGCAAATCATCGGTATAAATAATGGATTGATTTTGAGCCGATCTGACTAATTTACCTGTTATACTGTATATTTCAAGGGTATTTGCCTTTTGCTTAACAGAAATATATTGTTTGAAAGGATTGGGGAAAAACATGTCGACATCTTCTATAACCTTTGAATATATTATACCTGTTGGCCCATCATATTCAAAAGCTCCAAGGTCTTTGTGTAATCCTTTTATTGACATTCCGCGAATATCTTTAGCCGGAATAATTTCAATCGAATTTTCCAAATAAGAATCCAAGCCCGCATCAATAGCCCGTGAACCTTGTTTCAATTCCAGATAAGGAACGGATGAAGTGATAGGTACCGTAAGGGTAGTATTTAAAAGTACCGCATCATTGTACTTCCCGGTTTGATTATTTGTTGTTTCACTCATCCATTCAGGAAATTGGGTACCGGTAATACTTCCTCCCCATTTATCAATAATATTGTTTCTGCATACCATTGACCTAATTTTTGAATTCTCGGCCAAAGGATTAATGACAATGGAGTTTCCAACGCCCATTTCATCTTCGGGTTTTGTTTTTGGTGCATCCAAAAAGATATTATTGATAAAAGTAAAATCAATTGCATGGTCATTTGAAAAAATACTTTTCATTCCGGGATTTCTATTGGTGTTATTTAAAAATGTATTGTTTACCAAAGTCATTTTCCCTTCATATAAAACTGTACTTGCGCCATACAGATTTATAGTACTGCCTTCTGAAACTCTAGTGGAATCAGTTTTGTTGTTTAAAAAAGTACAGTTGCGTATATCTATATTGATGTTGGCAGAAGTTTTGATGGTCGATGCTTGGGTTGTTCCGATAGCAGCTCCGGTTGTATAGTTGAAATTATTGTTAAAAGTTGAGTTTTTTATAATGGCCGTAACGTTATAAGCTTCACCGATACGTAAAGCAATAGCACCTCCACCTACTGCTTTTGACTTTGTAGGAACATCCACACGGTTATTTTCGAAATAGCAGCTGTCGACAAAAAGCGTTCCCATTGAACTTTCAAGAGTAATGGCACCTCCGTATTTGTAATCGTCTATGGTATCATCAATGGTATTGTTGTTAATGAATTTACAATTTTTGAGCGTAACCAAACCATCCCCTGCAGCAAAAACAGCTCCTCCTTTACGGGCTACGCAGTTGTCGAAAATTGTATTAGTAAAATTTAAAGTTCCTTGACTATATATGGCTCCCCCATCATATTTGTGCCATTTGATATTTTTTATGACAACATTTTCCAAATTCATCACACCACCGGAAGATATTCTGCATAATCCACCACTATTGGTTTGTGATAGCGGATCAAGTTTGAAGTTTTTGATTGTAACGTTTTTGAAAGTAGCGAAATAGGAAGCATTTACTGCAAATGGACGTGTTGTAAATACAGTTTCTCCATTGAATTCTTCATCTGTCATTCCCTGAATAATTACATCATTTGTAGACGTTCCTTCGATTGTTATATTATTCAGGTTAGAAGTATAAGCATTGGGTGTATATACACCTGCACTAACTTTTACTATGCAACCATCTGTCCATGCAACCTGATTCAAATTTAACCAAGGCAATTCCGGATTAGTTCCGGGATTCATGTTGCTTGCACTAGGATGAGAAGGATTAACGTAGTAAATAACTTGAGCCATTAAAAGAAACGGCATCAACATCAAGAACGAAAGTAAAATAGATTTTTTCATAATGATAAAATTTAAAAGTTATTAAAAAAATAAATAAATGAGTCTGCTTTAAAAAGTCCAAAATACTGAAAATTAATTTTGTAAAAACCTGATTATCAAGTTAATTTTTTGTTCATTTCCAATAAATAAGACTTATTCAAGTGGACTCAATAAATCAATTTATTTGAAAAATTTTTACATTTTTTTCTTTGATAAATTTACTCATAGGCTCTTTGGATTTTAAGATTAATAATATATTTTGTTTATTTATAAAATAATTTTTTGCATATATTGATGCGTCTTTCCATTCATCGTTAAAACATAAACACCTTGTGGAATATCGGTAAGCGGTAAATATGTTTCCTCATACAACATTGCATTCCATACCATAGTACCCGATAAATTGTACAAGCATAATTTTAGTGGGACATGCGTTTCAATTTCGTTTCTTATTACAAGAATTGGGTCTTTTTTTAAAATTGTTATTTGTGGCAGTTTTGGTAAATAAATTGAAGATGTATTAAGTTCAGTTATGTTACTTGTCCAAACATCAACTGTATTGCTTATCCCATATGTCGAACCATGTTGCCTGACTAAATTTTCATTAGGTTCAATCATGTTTCGATAAAAAGAACATTTATTTATCGAAGTTAGAACAACAGATGAACGAGGACAACCTTGAATGATATTGTCGTGAATATTAATATTTGAAAAAACACCGTATTCGGAAATATTACCTGCACCATTTATTGAGATTACCGTTAAAGCACCGGGCTGTGCTATTCCCGGATTTGAAGCAGTGAAGAGACAATTTTTTATTTCGTTGTTACAGATTTCGATATTACTGGAACATCCGGCTTCCATCCAGAAAAATTCAGGTGCAAGGACAATCCCGGCCAGTTCACAGTTTTCAACAATATTATTTTTTATATAGCCATCTGAAGCTTTGATTAATATTCCCCGAGCTCTGGTAAAACCAACTGTATCGTTTTCGACTTTGAAGTGATTTCCTGTCCTTTGTTTTGAGTAAATTAAATCTCCAACTTTTAAATTTGTTATCCATTTGCTCAATTTAATTTGAACTCCTTTGTTGTAAGAGTCTGCTCCATGTATTCCTTTTTTAAATTTGGCAACACAATTTTCTATTTCTATTGTAGTTGGTGATGCATTTTTTAAAGACACACACCGAGCTAAGTTTTTAACAAACCCATTGTTGTCCACGATTGTTAAACTATCGTTAACTTGTATTTTTGAGGCAGTTTCATTTTGCAGCAAATAAACGTAGCCATTGGCTTCATCGATTTTGTACACAGGATAGAATCGACCGTTTATGGCAATACAATCATCTCCATTGTGTTCGATTCTGCAATTTACAATGGTTGGACCAATTGTTGCATGTTTACTGTGAATTCCGTCGGCATTTCCCGAACGCAAGCGAGGAAAACCAACATTTGGATCGTTTTTTTTTCGAATAATTTTACAATAATGGTAAGAATTATTTTCACAATCGGTTTCAAAAAAAGAAAAGGAATTTGATCCATAAATTGTGACATTCTCAAAATGAATGTTTTTACAAGAACCCAAATAAATTGTATGTGGTAATGTATTCCCATCGGCAAATACATCTAACACAACTAAATCGCCTATGTTTTCGAGAGCAGGATACATAGGTTTTTTCTTTATTATTCTGAATGTGCTGTCGGAGTAAGTACCAATTGGAATGAGCGTAAAATTATTTTCATAAATAGTGTAAAAATTTTTTTTTAATTCCAAAGTTTCGGGATCAAAAAGTTGTAGTTTTCTGTTGGAAACATTTTTTACCGGATATCCAGGTAATATTTTAATATCCCATTGCATTTTATCTTCCGATATGGAAACAATCCGACCTTGTGTAAAGCAAAGGGGCTGATAATCAATGCACAGGTTTTTAATAATTATATTTTCACATAAATTAAAGGTAAATGCCCGGGTTTGTTTGTCGCAAATAATTTCTGATCCATTTCCTTCTATTGTTACATCTTTTAATCCGGAAAACAAATACGGACCTGCACTCAAATTAAGTATATATTTCCCTTTTGGAATAATTATTTTCTTATTTCCCAATTGAGCATTTAAAGTTTCTCTTAGATTCAAATAATTTTCACTTTTCAGGAAAGAATGAAAAATAAACGTCAAACAAATCAATAAGATTATTTGCTTTGTAGTTTTCATGGTATGGGAAATTCGAGTTGTTAATAAAAAATTTGAATTATTTGAATATATTTATAAAACCTTTTTGAGTGACTTTATCTTGGTAATTTACTTTTTGGAATAGTTGAATTTCTTATATTAAGTTGAGCCGGTAAAGTGATAATTTCACAAGGTGAATCAGGGTTATTTATTCTTTTTATCAATAATTCTGCAGCAGCTTGCCCCATTTTAAAAGTAGGCTGAGCAACACTGGTTAATTCCATGATACGTCCAATAGGGGACTCGGTAAAACCAATAATAGCAATGTCGTCAGGAATTCTTAATCCTCTTTTTTTTAATTCAAGCATACATCCAATAGCTATCGGATCGTTCACAGCAAATATTGCATCCGGTTTTTCCTTTAAACTAAGAAGATAATCTATGCCAATTTTAGCCCTGTCTTGTTGAACCCCAACATGCATCACCCAACGCTGTTGAAAAGGAATATTATAATCGTTCAAAGCATCTTTATAACCCTGCAAACGCCTTTGTGTTACCGATAGGTGCTCATTACCTGCTAAATGAGCGATTCGTTTGTATCCACATTTTATGAGATGTTCTACGGCTTTATAAGCCCACTTGTGATCATCAATTATTACTTGACATGCTTCTACTTCAGGCAAAATCCTATTGACGAAAATCAAAGGAAAATGATCATTTACTAATCTTTGGTATAAATCAAGATTTTTTGACTCTTTAGTAACTGAAACAATAAGTCCTTCTATCATATTGTATTCGAGCATTTCGATATTTTTCCTTTCTAACTTGCTGGATTCATTTGACTGGCAAATTAAAACCTGATAGCCGGCATTATTCATAACTTCCTGTATCCCTATGATAATTTCAGGGAAAAAAAATGTTACAAATTCCGGTACTACTACACCAATAAAATTGTTTTTCTGTTTTAGTAAATTTCTGGCATATACATTTGGTTTATAATGAAGTTCTCTAGCTTTTGACAATACTTTTTGTCGAGTTTCATTACTTACTTCATAGCTGTCGTTCAATGCCCGAGAAACGGTAGCTACCGAGATACCCAATGACTTTGCAATGTCTTTAATAGTTGCTTTCATAAAAAATAAGTATTAAATGTTCATTGAAAAACAACTACTTGTTTATCATACAAAAATCTATATAAACAAGCGATGTAGTTATTATATAACTGTTAATTATACGTAAACGTTTACGTATAATAAAAATATTGACTTTTTAGCAAAAAGCAAAGTTAAATTTTATTTGCTTCATCATTTCACGTCAACGTCAAATTGTATTTTAGGAAATTCTCAGAAAATATATCTTCTGTTTCAAATAATCATTTCTGGAGTAGAAAATATCTTAAAAGTATTTATTTACAGACATTAAAAAATATAAATAAAAATAAATTAAAAATATTATTCTTATTATAAATTAACGTGAGTTCGATATAACGATTATATATTTTAATCATATAAAAAGTCGATAATCAATAAGTTAATAAGGTTTATTCTTGTTGTTGATTATGGTTACTAGGGTTTTATAAAAAACAAGGTTCGTTTTCTGAATATAAAGACCATATTTGACACAACTAACCTTAATAACATGTGAATACTTCCTTTTCATCAACCTTATTAACCTTATTAGAGCTTATTTATAATTGCTTATATATATATCGAACTTACGTTAAATTCTAATATATTTATTAAACATGCCTTTCGTAAACGTTTACATATTTTCCGATTTAATTAAGATTTATGTAATTGATTTTTTCTTTCTTTTGTACAATAAAGTTTATCGTGTGATATACACCTTCAATTTTTTATAATCCACACCGTTAAAAAATCTCTAACATTATGAAAATGAACTTTAAAATTAAATGCGCAATTTATTTATGTATGTTTTGTGCTTCCGACTTGATTGCCAAAGAAACCATCCCTTTCAATGCTAATTGGAAATTTACCAAAGAAACAATAGAAGGTGCTGAAAGTATAAATTTTAATGACGATTTATGGGAAAACATTCAACTTCCTCATACATGGAATAATTTGGATGGACAAGATGGAGAAAATAATTATTATAGAGGAACAACTTGGTATAGAAAGTTTTTTACGGTGTCATCGAGTCATAAGGAAGAAACTGTCTATTTAAAGATAAATGCTTCAAATACAGCTTCTAAAGTGTATATAAATGGTCAATTAGTGGGTTCGCATATTGGTGGGTATGCTGCCTTTATGTTTGATATAACGAATAAGATTATTTTTGGAGCGAATAATTTGGTTGCCATTCAAGTGGACAATTCCGAAAAAATTATATGTCCCCCTTTGTCGGCTGATTTTACATTTCATGGAGGTATTACAAGAGGAGTAGAATTGATTTTTGCACCACCCGTTCACATTAATCCAAATGAATATATATCCAACAATTATACGAAAGGTATTTGGGTTGCACAACCGGGTGTAATTATTAAACAAAATAATGTTTCAAAAAAATCTGCTGAGTTAAATATCACAACAAAGTTAAAAAACAATAGTAAAGATTCGGCTCAAACTGAAATAGAATTAATGATTAAAGATTCTCGTGGAAGAATCGTAAAAAGCATTACAGGTTCAAAAGATATTGCCGCTAAAGATACTACCAGTTTAGTTATAAATACTGTTTTTGAAAATCCACATTTATGGAATGGAGTAAATGACCCTTATTTATATCAAGTGGAAATTAATTTAAAAGTAAATGGAGATATTGTAGATACCAGTATACAACCACTAGGGTTCAGGTATTTCTATGTTGATCCGAATAAGGGGTTCTTTTTGAATGGTGAATCTTATCCGTTAAGAGGAATTTGTATGCATGAAGATTATATTAATAAAGGAAAAGCACTTTCTGATAAAGATAGAAAAGAAACGATAGATCTATTGCGAGAAACAGGATGTAATTATTTTCGACTTTCCCATTATCAACATGGAGATTTTACTTATAACTACTTGGATTCATTAGGAATTATTTGCTGGACAGAAGTTCCTGTGGTCAACACAGTGGGAATAAACAGTGAAGATAATGAAGAATTCAAAAAACATGCTGTTTCTCAAATGTATGAATTACTCAGACAGCAATATAATCATCCCTGTGTTGTTTTCTGGGGATTATCCAATGAAGTGAAAAACAGACCTACTATTGAACCTGTAAGTACTCTTATGCTTTTAAATTCAGTAGTAAAGTCCGAAGATACCTATCGTTACACAACCATTGCAGTTACTCCTTCAGAATTGGAAACAAATGGTATTCCTGATGTATATTCTCATAATCGTTATGATGGTTGGTATTATAATTCGATAGAGGATTTTGGGAAAAATATGGATCAACTTCATTTAAATCATCCAACACGAATAATTGGCGTTAGCGAATATGGAGTGGGAGCGAATCCTCAACATCATCAATGCCCTGTGGTTCGGCCCAAACATAATGGTCCATTTCATCCTGAAGAGTACCAAAATTTATTTCACGAACAATATTTGAAAATGATAAATGAAAGACCTTATTTGTGGTCAACTTCTGTTTGGATTGGAGTAGATTTCTCTTCTGACAGCCGTAATGAAGGAGGAAAGCCCGGTATCAACGATAAGGGATTAGTAACTTATGACAGAAAAATAAAAAAAGATGCCTTTTATTGGTACAAAGCAAATTGGAATAAAAGGGACCCTTTTGTTTATATAACAAGTCGAAGAGATATTAATAGAGAAACGCAAATTATTCCTGTGAAAATTTATTCAAATTGCGATACAGTAATTTTGAAAGTTAACGGTAAAATACTTGATTCAAAACAGGCGAATGATCACATATTTTTATGGGAAGAAGTTTTTCTGAAAAAAGGGAAAAATAAAATTGAAGCCATAGGTATAAAAGATAATTCGGAATTTTATGATCAAACTATTTGGAATTATAAATAACAGTATTGGATTTTATATGAAAATAATTTCAACAACCATTGCGATTCTTTTTTGTACGGTTGCTGCTCACTCATCAATATATGTTTTATCAAGTCCGAGAAAAATAGTTACTGCTACCCTCTCACTTGATTCAATAGCTGGAATAGCATATAGCGTTAAATTTCATGAAAATAAAGTAATAAGAAATTCAGTTTTAGGTATTATAAGTGATTATGATTCGCTGGGAAAGAATGTTAAGTTACACTCTGTCAAAAAAGAAAAATTAAAAGAGAAATACAAAACTCGTGGTTTTCATAAAAATGCTATCAATTACTGCCATCAGTATACATTTGAATTAAGTTCACAAGGAAAAATTTTTTTATTACAATTTCGACTTTATGATGATGGAGTTGCTTTTAGATATATTGTAAATAGGAATAAAAAACAGCATATAAAAGGTGAATTGTCTTCTTTTTCATGTCCTCTCAATACTCCTGTTTGGTATTTTGAACGGCCTAACGAATGGAAACTCAAGTCTTATGCGGGATTGTGGACTAAAACCATGTCAGACAGTTTACATCTGATTTCTCCTACAGGTCCCATTCAAGGGGTGCCTTTAGTGTATGAATTAGGTAATAATAAATATATGGTAATAACTGAAGCGGCTCTGTATAATTATAGTGGCATGAGACTCGAAGCGAAGAAAAATGCCGAATTACAGGTTAATTTTACGGAAAAAGATGGATTCGATATCAATGGGGATGTGATTACTCCATGGAGAGTCGTTTTGTTGACAGACAATTTGAATAAACTTGTTAACAGTGACTTAATTTCCAATCTAAATCCTTCACCTGAAAAAAAACTATTCTCAAATTTTAACTGGATCAAACCCGGAAAAAGTGTGTGGAGTTGGTGGAGTGAACCAACAGATTATTTAAAAATAAGTTTAGAAAAACATTTTGTTGATAGGGCTGCAGAATTGAATTTTCAGTACACTACATTGGACGAAGGATGGGAAAAATGGGATAAAAAATGGAATGTTCTTAAAGAGTTTTGTTCGTATGCCAAAGAAAGAAATATTGGAGTATTTGTATGGAAACACTCTAAAGAATTAAATTTTCCGAGAAATGATTACCAAACTATGGAATTATTTTTCGATAGCTTACAACAGGTAGGCGTTAAAGGCATTAAGATTGATTTTATGAATGGCGAAACTAAATCGTTGATTGACTTTGAAATTCGAGCTCTTCAACTTGCAGCCGAACGTCAACTGATGATTAATTTTCATGGTTGCCAGAAACCAACAGGAGAATCCCGAACGTATCCTAATGAAATAACTCGTGAAGCAATACGAGGATTGGAGTTAAACAAAATGAATCAACCTATTCCAGGTTCACATAATGTAGCGTTGATTTTTACACGTTGTATCCTAAACAACAGTGATTACACTCCTGTGGGTTTCTCTCGCCCCGGAAATACAAGTTGGACACATCAATTAGCAACAGCCTATTCTTTCACTTCCCCTTTGATTACATTAGCCGAACATCCTGATACAATTTTTTATAATAAGGAATTGGTTGCAATCATTCCTTTCTTAAAAAAATTGCCTACAGTATGGGATGAAACCATAGTTCTTGATGGAAGTTCTATTGGAGAAATTTCCATATTGGCCCGAAGATCGGATCAAAAATGGTATTTGGTAATACTAAACGGACAAGGAAACAAAACAATTAACGTAAAACTTTCTTTTTTGAAAAAAGGAAAATGGGCTATGACATCTGTAAAAGATGATATGAATATTAAGCGGAGAATGATTGTTGAAAAATCTGCTGTAACTTCTACTCAAACTTTATCGATTAATTTAATGTCAGAAGGAGGTTTTTTAGCCGAATTTTCACAAGATAATTTTTGAATATGAAGAATACTTTATAAAAGTTAATTTTTAAATCCTAAAAATTAAAATTCTACGTAAACGATTACGTAAATAATCAAGATATTAACTAAAAAGGCAATTTATCGGATATAACTTTGCTGTAAATCAAAAATTCAAAAATCTATGCCCAGAAAAACATTTTTTCTTTCGATAATACTATGTTATGTATTCATAATCAATATTTATGCCCAAGAAACCATAACGCTTGACAATAAAATGTTTCAAATGTCATGGGAAATTTCTTCAAATGGTTATCAACTAAAAGAAACTATTATCAAATCTTTTGATTCTCAATACAAAGTAACAAATTCTACTCAGCAACAAACAATTATTTACTCTCCAGAGAAGCCTCATTTGCAGGCTGTAGATTCTTTTTTTACCAACAAAGGTTTCATTTTTCCGGAAAAATCTTTTCGTAATACAAGAAGAACATGGGAAAGCAATATATCTAATATTGCTTTTAATAAAGTTGGAGAGCAGTCTCTGACATCTTTCTTCAAATTAGTAAGTAAAAATCCTCTCACATTTCAGTCTGAAAATAAATTCGGTAGCATTACATCTACATGGAGTATAGATTCAAATAGTATTATAATTAAACAAACCCTGACAGCTAAACGAAATGGATATTTTTCGGTTACAACACCCTCAATATTTTATTCAGAAATTAATGATATTGAACAAGTAGTTATCCCGGGATATATTTTTGCCAAACAGATCAGCCCTGATTTTGTGTCTGCTCATGCGTATGGTCATTTTATACCGGACAGGCCAGTTATATATAGAGATCGTTGTGCTACCACACCAACCGTAATTCTATCAACCAAACATTATACCGTGTCAATTGTACCTGAAGAAAAATTTGTACGTAAACCCCATGATAAAATGAGGGATACACATGAAAATTGGAACGTTGGTCTTTCGATAATGAATTTAAATTCGGAAGTTGCACCAACTTTATATTATCCTGTTTTAGGACAAGAAAATTCTTTTTTACATGAAGGAGAAAAACTTGAATTTGGTTATCGTTTTATTGTGACCCAAGATGATTGGTATACAGCATATAAGCAAACTATATATAATGTTTTTAAATTTGATGAACAAAAAAACATTTATAACAGACAATCTCTTACCAGTAGGATTTATCAAATATACCGGTATTTGACCAATCCGACTACTTCCAGATTTAGAGTTGTCGATAATGGAAAAGGTTTACTTATTGGAGCTCACGATTATTTAGGAAGTGTATTGGGTAAATCAGACGATGCAATGAAAAATTCCGATTACGGAGCAATGTGGATGCTTGCGAATTTGACAAGGGATAGTATTTTACTAAATAATATTATTCCCTATGCTCGAAACTTCAAATTAGACCAGATTTATTCTGATAAGGAGAGTAAAATGCTTAAAGGAGCTGTGAAAGGTCAGTATTTTTTGTGGAAAAGCAAGAAATGGGTAGAAGAATGGGGTGAATATATTGAACCAATAGGGATAACGTATTATGCATTGGCAGACATTGGAAATATGTTGCTTTTTCAACCTGATGATACAGAATTGCTTTCAAGATTTAAGTTGGCTGCAGAATATCTATTAAGTCTTCAAAAGAAAGATGGCAGCTGGGAAGTTGGATATAACATTAATGATATGACAATAATTTATCCTGATTTGAAAGATTATCGTCCAACTTTTTATGGAATGCTGATAGCTCATGAGATTTTAAAAGACAAAAAATATTTGGAAGCTGCAATTAAAGGTGCTGATTGGTTTGTAAAAGAAGCAGTGGAGAAAGGTAGATTTATTGGTGTTTGTGGAGATGCTCGTTTCTCTCCTGATTTTGGAACGGCTCAAAGTGTTCAGGCATTGCTGGATATGTATAATATAACAGGGAATTTAAAATATAAAAATGCCGCTATAAAAACCGCAAAAATATATACAACCTATATTTATACTTATCCTAATGGACAATACAGCTTAATGACACATAGTAAACAAACTTTACCCGGTTGGGCATTCAGTCAATCTGGACTTTGTTTTGAACATGCAGGAACAATTGGCTCTTCCAATACAAGAGGCCCAATTATGCTTTCTAGCTTTGCAGGTATGTTTGTAAGGATGTTTAAACTTACAGGCGATAGTCTATATATTGATATGGCTCGAGCGTCAGCAAACGGTAAAGATGCTTATGTTGATGACAAGACCGGAGTTGTATCATATTATTGGGATACTTTCAATACAGGAGCCGGTCCTTATCCACATCATGCATGGTGGCAAATTGGTTGGATATTAGACTATCTGGTAAGTGAAGCGGAATTAAGAAGTAAAGGAGGTATAACCTTTCCAAGAGGTTTTATTACGCCAAAAGTTGGACCTCATCAATGTTTGGGTTTTAAACATGGCATTATTAATGGAGAAAAAGTACAATTAATTATGAATCCAAAAATTGTTAAGTGTAATCATCCAATGTGTGAATATTTAATTTTTCTTTCTGAATACAATCTTTATGTTATTGCTATGAATAGCTGTTCCAATACCATTATTACTGATTTAGATGTTGATTTTAAAAATAAAGTTAATGAATGTTTTACAAAAGAATTTAAAAACATAATGATTGAACCTTATGGATTGAAAATATTGAAATTAAACATTTCAAATGCATCAAAAAGTGAATGAATTAGATACTTAAAACAAATAGGGTAAAGCTCAATTTCTAAAATCCTATATTCAGTTATGTTTACTAATTAATAATTAATTAAATTTAATGTATGAAAAAAATCAATTTTAAAATTCTTTCTGTCAGTGGGAAGAACAAGGTCGATAAATTAAGAGCACTGACGTTGTTGTTTTTATTTCTTATAGTTGCCATGTTCGGAAATAAAATTTTTGCTCAAAAGTTTTATTTAAATCAGAAACTGTCACTTCAACATCAGGTTGTAAATGTACCCAAAACGAATGCCCAATTTGCTGTTTTGGATAATTCTTCTAATGTTTTACAGTCCAACAGTTTTAATAAAACTAATCAACAAATTCCAAAAAAGCGTCAGATAAGGGGTAACATAAAAGGAGAAGATGGGAATCCACTGATTGGAGTTGGGGTATTGGTAAAAGGTACAACAATTGGTACCACTACAGATTCAAATGGTAATTTTAGCATGGAAATACCCTCTGATGCCAAAACATTAGTATTTTCTTATGTTGGAATGAAAACCATTGAACTTCCTATTGATGGCAAAACAGTTTTTAACGTTGTAATGGAAGAGTCAGCTATTGCCCTTGAAGAAGTTGTGGCTATCGGATATGGTACTGCCCGCACGAGAGATTTGACTGGATCGATTAGTTCATTAAAAACTGAAGACTTACAGAAATCTAAAGGTGTCTCTTTTATGGATGCTTTACAAGGAAGAGTGGCAGGTGTCCGCGTTACATCCAGCTCAGGTGAGCCAGGTGCCGGTCTTGATATTTCGATTCGTGGATCCAATTCAATTAATGCAGGAACACAGCCTTTGTATATTATTGACGATGTGCAAATTGATATAAATCCTAATGAAATTGCAACTCACAGCTATACCAGTTCTTCAGTTCAATACAATCCTCTTGCCAGTATTAATCCTTCGGATATTTTATCTATTGAAGTATTAAAAGATGCATCTGCAACTGCAATTTTTGGTTCAAGAGGAGCTAATGGAGTAATTATTGTTACAACTAAACAGGGAATGAAAGGAAAAACTACTGTTGACTTTGATGCTGGTTTTGGTGTGTCATCAGCTACAAAAACATTAAAAGTGCTTCAAGGTCAAGATTTTGCTAATTATAGATTTGCAAAAAGCCCCTACGATACATGGGGTGTCGATACCGATGGAGATAATGTACCTGATACACCTCGTGACGTGTCCGATTTGGAAAGTCATAATTGGCAGGATGAAGTTTTAAGAAATGCCATATCACAAAATTACAATATCGGAATCATGGGAGGAACTGATAAAACACGATTTACTGCAAATTTCGGCTATTTGAATCAAGAGGGTATCGTGATTAAAAACGGATATGAAAGATATACTGTGCGTGTTAAAGCCGATACTGATTTAAACTCTAAACTTACATTAGGTGCAAATATCAATTTTTCGAATGCCATTACCAATGGAGCTGTGACTACCTCTGGTAACCAGGCTTATAATGGATTGATTCAATATTTTATCCTATACAGACCAGTGATTTTACCTGATGAGCCTGATGAAATGGGAAATCCAGAAAATGGCGGTATGACCAACCCTATAACTTTTTTAAATGATGCCTATAAGTCCATTCCTTCATCCCGGACAATGATTGATGGATATTTACGCTATAAGTTGACAAATAATTTAAGCCTTCGAGTAAGTGCAGCATCTACAATGACACATTCAAAAGGAGAAGAATGGTATCCCCGTACAACTTCATGGGGTTATGAACAAAATGGAAACGCATATGTTTCCGAAACTAACACCAATTCATGGCAATCTTCCAATACTTTGAATTATGCCAATTCCTTTGCCGGTGGAAAACATTATTTAAATGTCATGCTTGGTTTCGAATTAAACGAATATACCTACCATAATTGGAATACACGCGCACAAGGATTTATTGATCAAAGTTATATGGGTATATATGATATGAGTCAAGCATCAGTATTTCCAGACAAAGTCAGGACATATAAGGAAAGTAACAGTCGCGAGTCTGAGTTTGGCCGTCTTAATTATACTTTGCTCGAAAGATATTTATTTACCGCTTCCTTGCGCAGGGATGGTTCGTCCAAGTTCGGGAAAAACAATAAATATGCCTATTTCCCTTCTGGTGCTTTTGCGTGGAAAATGGAAAAAGAAAACTTTATGCGAAAGCAAAACTTATTTAGTGAGTTCAAGTTAAGAGCAAGCTATGGAGTAACCGGAAATGACAGAATTGAGAATTACAGAGCATTGGCCAGAACTGAAAAAACGTATTATGTTGGATCAACTAAGAATGCTGTTGAATTGGGATTATCACCTGCAGAGATTTCAAATCCGGATTTAAAATGGGAAACTACCTATCAAGTTAACTTTGGCACAGATATTCAAATGTTTAAAGATAGGTTAGGAATTGTATTCGACTGGTATGACAAAAAAACAAAAGATATGCTTCTTCGTGTAGGTGTTCCAAGCCAAATTGGTTCATACAGGCAATGGCAAAATATCGGACAAATTGACAATACAGGGATAGAATTGCTGATTAATACGGTAAATATCAAGACAAAAGATTTTACTTGGTCTAGTTCATTTAATTTTAACATGAATCAAAATAAAGTAAAATCGTTAGGTAATTTATCTTTCATATCAATTCATGCTTCCGGCGGACACTTTTCTGAAGTTGCACGAGTAATAGTAGGACAACCAATTGGTACTGGATGGGGATATGTTTATGATGGCGTATATCAAACTGATGACTTTAATCCAGATGGAACTTTAAAAGAAGGAGTTGTTAAACCTTCAACTAGTCTCCCAAAACCAGGTGATATGAAATTTAAGGATTTATCTGGTGATACCATAGTGGATCCTGTGAATGACAAATCGGTGATTTCCAATAGTGAACCAAAACATTTTGGAGGATTGACCAATAATTTTAACTATAAAAACTTTGATTTTAGTATATTATTTCAATGGACATATGGGAATGATATTCTTAATCTTGGTCGATATCGTTATGAGGCATTTAATGGGTATAGTAATGTGTCGTATGATTATTGGAATAATCGTTGGTCTCCTGAGAATCCTACCAATAAATATCCTGGTTTGAATGGGGAAGGAAAGACCGAATCTTCATCCTATTATGTAGAAGATGGTTCTTATTTGAGACTGAAAAATATTACTATAGGATACAATTTGCCTGAAAATGTTTGTAGAAGCCTCAAAATTCAAAATTTAAGGATGTACTTGACGGGTGAAAATCTGGCTACTTGGACCAACTATAGTGGATATGATCCTGAAGTTTCTTATTATAATAAACTTATCACAGGATTGGACTATACTTCTTATCCACGTTCCAGAACGTTCACTTTTGGTCTTTCAATTAAATATTAACATTAAAATCATTGTTTAAAAATGAAAAAAATAAATTTAATAATTAAATTGGGAACATGCTTGATATTTTTGTTTTCAACTTTATCATGTTCCGATTTTTTAGATGAAGAAGTATATTCATTTTCATCAGCAGAAAACTTATTCAGTACTGCTGCAAATACAGAATTAGCATTGACTGGCGTTTATGATGCCATAAATGCCGGTAGTATTCAAGGTTCTAGCAATCATCACATGTGGGGACGAGGCATGCATTATTTATTGATGTTGGGAGATGAAATTGCTCCGAAATTGACTGGTGCAATGAATGACCCCCATCACCGTACTATTGCTACAGTTTCCTATAATCCTGAAGCAGAATTTGTTACCTATGCATGGTTTGGACATTATGTCGGTATTGACAGGGCAAATTGGGTTATTGAAAACACACCCAATGTGCCTGATATGGATGAAACACGGAAAATCCAAGTAATTGGAGAGGCTAGATGTTTACGTGGTTTTTATTATCTTTACCTGACATGGTTATTTGGCGATGTTCCTACTCCTACCAAACCAAATTCCGATCCGTATGCTACAAGAAGTCCTCTTAAAGATGTTTATAAAATTATTGAGGAAGATTTGACGTATGCATACGAAGTTTTACCGGATAGAAACCCTAAAGCCGGAAGAGTAAACAAATGGACAGCAGCTGGTTTTTTGGTGAAAATGTACACATATTTAGCTGCTTGTAAAGAAAATAATGTAGGGAAAGAACTTAATTCTACGTTAAACAATTTTGATTGGGTTAATAGTTCCGAGTGCTACAGAAATGCAAACCTTATTGCAAATGAAATTTATGAAAATAGTGGTTATAAAATGATTGTTCCATATCAGTATAATTTTCTCGAAGCAACTAAAGATCAACAAAAAGAAGAATGTCTAATGCTGGCTATGACTGGTGTTGGAGGAAACAGCGATTATTATCTGTTTTCATATCTTACTGGTCCTCAGGGAGGTGCAAATACCAATGGAGGAAATTATGGCTGGTTGCGATCATCAGGAGAATTGTATAGTAAGTATTTCAGTACAGATCCACGTTTAAGATGGAATATTACCGGTTCTATGTCAAGTACTGATTTTGAGACTATAAATGGAGTAAAGTACTTTAAAACAGTTCCACTATACTCAACTGGTAGTAATGTATGTTTGGGTAAATTTCGACAGGCAGATCCATTGACAAGAACCAGTCAAGGAATACCCAACTGGGCTGGAATCATAGATTTTCCTATTTTAAGATTTAGTGATATTGTTTTATTATATGCAGAAACAAAATTTAAGAGTGAAAACGATGAAGCTGCAGCTAGAAATTTACTGCAAGAAGTAAGGAGACGTGCTTGTACCGGCATAAATGGAGAAATTGATGAAATAGCATTACAAAAAATGGATTCAGCCTATTATAAATCCGATTTTATGGAAGAATTAATGGATGAACGTTCCCGTGAACTATGTGGAGAAAGTTGGAGAAGAATTGATCTGATTCGTATGGGAAAAATGACTGAAACAATAGCCAATTTAAAGACCACTATTGAAAATCAGTATTATTTTTACAACACTGAGTTAAGTACCATTAAAAGTAATTATCAGCCATATAAAATTTGGTTTCCAATACCCAAGCGTGAGATAGAAGCTAACCAAAATTTAACTCAAAATCCGGGTTATTTGAATTAGCTTAGCCTTATATTTCGAGGAACGTAATTAATTTTTAGTTCGTTCCTCGAATTTAAGCCTTGAGAAGGGACAAAATTTATATCGTTGATCTAACATTTAAATTATATTTTTAGTTATTTTTTGCAAATGTTACTTTGAAAAGTTTTTATACATGAAAAAAATATTTTTATTTGTTTCTTTTATATTTTTAATAAGTTTTATTCGATCAGAAATTTTACCTGATCTAAAGCCCATTTTAGATGCTCAAATGGGAAACAGTGTTATCGAAATTCCCAAAGGCAAATACCTACTGAATCTGTATAGCTATAGAACGTATCGTTTTAACAACTTAACAGATGTAGTGATTAATGGTAATGGCTCAGAAATTATTTGCAATTCACAAGAAAGAGCTATGGGATTCTATAATTGCTCTCGTGTAAAAATTTCGGATTTAACGCTCGATTATGACCCTTTATGTTTTACTCAGGGTTCTATAGTCAACATGAACATAAAAAAAGGATGGTTTGAAGTTGAAATTGATTCAGGTTATCCAGTTGAAAACCTATCTACTTCAAAAGTCCAATTTTATGATCCACTAACGAGAGAAATAAAAAAGAACAGTATTACAACTTATTCAAGTAATTATTTAGAATTAAGAAAAGTAGCCGACAGACGTTACAGGGCAATAAAAAATGGGAGTTGGACAGCAGATGAAAAAATTGGTGATTTGGTAGTTTTTAATGTTATTACAACCAAACCTTATCCTGCACCTCATGCTTTTTATTTGGAAAATTGTACCGATATGGAAGTGGAAAATATTACCATATATGGGTCAAACAGTTTTTCTTTTTTCGAGACTGGTTGTAGTTCAACCCATTACAACTACTGTGTTGTCACAAAAAGGAGCTCACCGGCTGGGGTAGCACCACGTTTGCGTGCAGGGAATGCTGATGGTATAAACTGTAACGAAGCACGAATAGGCCCATTGGTTGAAAATTGTATGGTAGGGTATAATGGAGATGATTGTATTATCGTCAATGGACGATCTTATCCAATTTGTAAAACCGATCAGGTTGCAAAATCCATTTATATTTTAAGTCGAGTGGATAATCCATTATTTGAAAGCGGAGACACTTTGCAACACGTTAAGTACAATGGGGTTAAAAATGATACCATCATGAAAATTGTTTCCTTACAGCCTTATACTCCTACTCAAGAAGACATTTCTTTTGTTTTGTCAAAGTATCCTAATCTGCTGAGTAAAGAAAGTTATACCAAAGGATTGTGTATTAATGTTAATAATTTTCCGGCTAATATTAATAAAGGAGACATCGTTTATAATGCCAACCGAGTAGGGAGTGGGTTTATTATCAGAAATAACAGAGTGGGAAATAACCGTTCAAGAGGGTTACTGATCAAATCAAAAAACGGTTTGATAGAGAGTAATGAAATTAGTAATTGTGCCATGAACGGCATATTAGTATCGCCCGAAATCAACTGGATGGGTGGAGGATATGCAGATCACATTGAAATAAAAAATAATACCATTTCCGGTTGTATGTATGAACGATCCAATGCTGCAATGCCTCCTGGCGCTTTGTCTGTATTTTGCGAAACAGGAGATAGAAAAGTAGCTCTAACAGGCGCCTTCTCGGAAATTAATATTCATGATAATACTATAAAAGATTGTCCTTACCCCAGTGTAGTATATACTTCTATTAATGGAGTAACTTATGAAAGAAATGAAATTATTAAAAATATAAATATCGAAAGAACGCATGGTCAGATATTTGGTGTTTCTTTTACTACGCCTGTCTGGGAAATTAATAATATCTACAGTATTGTTAATGATACTACAGTAAATAATGAAACGAAAAATATCAGTCCTTACCCCAATCCAGTAAAAGAGAATCATTTTACAATAGAAGAAATTAAAGATCAAGAATTAAAAGAAATTATTATTTTTGATGTTCATGGGAAAAAGATTTATCAACAGAAATTTCAAGTTCCTGTAAAGAAAAATAAATTTACTCTTGACTTTTTACAAAACGGCATTTATCTGGTTAAATTGATACTGAATAATAATACGGTTGAAACGATAAAAATCATAAATTAAAATAATATATGCCACTTTTTAAATGCTGAATTTAAATTTTACATGGAAATAATAAGATAAACAAAATCTGTATGAACAAGTATATTACTACCATATTTTTTTTCTGTTTTTTCACTCTACTAATAAAAAGTGAAAATTTACCTGATCTAAAGCCCATTTTAGATGCTCAAATGGGAAACAGTATAATTGAAATTCCGAAAGGCAAATATATGCTTAATTTACAAAGCTATAGAACGTATCGTTTTAACAACTTAACAGATGTAGTGATTAATGGTAATGGCTCAGAAATTATTTGCAATTCACAAGAAAGAGCTATAGGATTCTATAATTGCTCTCGTGTAAAAATTTCGGATTTAACGCTCGATTATGATCCTTTGTGTTTTACTCAGGGTTCTATAGTCAACATGAACAGAACAGAAGGATGGTTTGAAGTTGAAATAGATTCAGGTTATCCTATTGAAAATCTATCTACTTCAAAAGTCCAATTTTATGATCCACTAACGAGAGAAATAAAAAAGAACAGTATTACAACATATTCAAGTAATTATTCAGAATTAAGAAAAGTAGCCGACAGACGTTACAGGGC
>Ga0208826_1000961_pt1 | contig 26589 bp, 24 predicted proteins | sample AD_UKC115_MetaG_FD_184451 | JGI IMG/M metagenome (GOLD analysis project Ga0208826, IMG submission 184451) | Active sludge microbial communities of municipal wastewater-treating anaerobic digesters from Hong Kong - AD_UKC115_MetaG (SPAdes)... | ecosystem: Engineered > Bioreactor > Anaerobic >...
CGAAGCGATCCTTGATGTCACTGAGCACGCGCTCCAGGTGCGGCACGTCGCCGGCGTCGGCGCTGCGCTCCAGCTCGGAGTACAGCGCCGCGGCCTGCGCGCCCTGGCGGCGCTGCCAGTAGTTCCAGCCGTTCCAGGCCGCGTAGGCGCCCAGCACGACGATCAGCGCCCAGGTGATGAGGTTGCCCCAGGTGTTCCAGAAGTGGCGCAGCTGGTCGAGCTGTTCCTGCTCTTCGAGGTCGAGGTGTTTGGCCATGGGCGGTCGTCAGGATCGGATCAAACGGGGGATTTTAGGCGGTCGGCCCAGGCGGCCGGCTCGGCCAGCGGCTGGCGCGTCTGCGCGCCGGCGCCGTCGCGCAAGGCCTTGACGGTGACCTCGCCGGCGGCGATTTCGTCGGCGCCGAAAACGAGGGCAAAGCGCGCGCCCGAGGCGTCGGCCTTCTTGAACTGGCTCTTCATGCTGCCCAGGCCGGCCTCGCCACCGGCGTGCATCTGCACCGCCACGCCCTGCGCGCGCAGCGCCTGCAGGCAGCGCAAGGCCGCCGGCACCTGGGCCGCGTCGGGGATGACGGCGTACGCGTCGGGCATCGGCTCGGGCACGGCAACGCCCTCCTCCGCCAGCAGCTCCAGCACACGCTCCACGCCCATCGCCCAGCCCACGGCGGGCGCCGGCTTGCCGCCGATCTGCTCGATCAGGTAGTCGTAGCGCCCGCCGCCGCAAATGGTGCCCTGCGCGCCCAGGCTGTCGGTGATGAACTCGAACACCGTCAGGTTGTAGTAGTCCAGCCCGCGCACCAGGCGCGGGTTGATGCGGTAGGCCACGCCGGCGGCCTGCAGCGCGGCCTGCACGGCGGCAAAGTGCGCGCGCGAGGCCTCGCCCAGGTGGTCCAGCAGACGCGGCGCGCCATTGACCAGGGCCTGCATCGCCGGGTTCTTGGTGTCCAGGATGCGCAGCGGGTTGCTGTGCAGACGCCGGCGCGCGTCTTCGTCCAGTTGTTCGGCGTGCGCCTCGAAGTACTCGATCAGCGCGGCGCGGTGGGCTCGGCGCTCGTCGGGCTGGCCCAGGCAGTTCAGCTCCAGCCGCCAGTTCTTGATGCCCAGGTGCGCCCACAGGTGTACCGCCAGCAGAATCATTTCGGCGTCCACCTCGGGCCCGCCAAAGCCCAGCGCCTCGGCGCCGATCTGGTGAAACTGACGGTAGCGCCCCCGTTGCGGACGCTCGCGCCGGAACATCGGGCCCATGTAGTACAGGCGTTTGCCGCCGTCGTACAGCAGGTTGTGCTCGACCACGGCGCGCACCACGCCGGCGGTGGCCTCGGGGCGCAGGCTCAGGTGATCGGCCTGGCCGTGCTGGTCTTGCCGGTCCTCGAAGGAATACATCTCCTTCTCGACCACGTCGGTCACCTCGCCCAGCCCGCGCGTGAACAGCTGCGTGTGCTCCATGATGGGCGTGCGCAGGTTGCGAAAGGCGTGCGCGGCCATGGCGCGGCGTACCACGTCCTCCAGCCATTCCCAGCGCGCCGACGCCGGCGGCAGGATGTCGTTCATGCCCTTGATGGCGGTGATGCGGGGGGCTTTCGACATGATCAGATTACTATTTTTTTGATAGCTATCTGCGCTTTCCAGACAAGCGCTGAACGCCAATTGAATTGAAAATCAGGGGCGCGCCGCGGCGCCAAAGCGCTGCTCGATGTAGCGCTCGACCAGCGCATGAAACTCCTGCGCAATGTGCTCGCCGCGCAGGGTCACGGCCTTTGCGCCGTCGATGTACACGGGCGCGGCCGGCGTCTCGCCCGTACCGGGCAAACTGATGCCGATGTCTGCGTGCTTGCTCTCGCCCGGGCCGTTGACGATGCAGCCCATCACCGCCACGCGCAGGCCTTCCACGCCCGGATACTTGAGGCGCCACACCGGCATTTGCGCGCGCAGGTGATCGTCGATGGTCTTGGCGAGATCCTGGAACACCGTGCTGGTGGTGCGCCCGCAGCCCGGGCACGCGGTGACGCTGGGCACGAACTTGCGCAGGCCCAGCGCCTGCAAAATCTCGCTGGCGACCACCACCTCCTGCGTGCGCGGCTCGCCCGGCTGCGGCGTGAGGCTGACGCGGATGGTGTCGCCAATGCCCTCTTGCAGCAGGATGGACAGCGCGGCGGCGGATGCCACCGTGCCCTTGGCGCCCATGCCGGCCTCGGTCAGACCCAGGTGCAGCGGATAGTCGCAGCGGCGCGCCAGCTCGCGGTACACCGCGATCAAATCCTGCACGCCGCTGACCTTGCACGAGAGGATGACCTGCGCCGGGTCCATGCCCAAGGCCACCGCCTGCTCGGCCGAGCCGATGGCCGAGCGCACCAGCGCCTCGTACATGACTTGGCGCGCGTCCCAGGGCGCGAGCCGCCGGGCGTTTTCGTCCATCAGCGCGGTGAGCAGCTCCTGGTCCAGGCTGCCCCAGTTGACGCCGATGCGCACCGGCTTGTCCCACTTGAGCGCGGCCTCGATCATCTGCGCAAACTGCGTGTCGTGCTTGGCGCCCTTGCCGACGTTGCCGGGGTTGATGCGGTACTTGGACAACGCCTGCGCGCAGTCGGGAAACTCGGTCAACAGGCGGTGGCCGTTGTAGTGGAAGTCGCCCACCAGCGGCACGTCGCAGCCCATGCGATCCAGGCGCTCGCGAATGGGTGCCACCTGCGCGGCAGCCTCGGGCGTGTTGACGGTGATGCGCACCAGCTCGCTGCCGGCCAGCGCCAGCTCCTTGACCTGGCGCGCAGTGCCGGCGGCGTCCACCGTGTCGGTGTTGGTCATGGACTGCACGCGCACCGGCGCATCGCCGCCCACGGTGACCACGCGCGCGCCCCAGGCCACGCGCGCCTGGCGCGTGCGGCGCGCAGCGGGCGCCACCAGCGCAATCGGCTGCGCCTGCTCCGTCATGGCATTCATCACTTCACCTGAAAACGCGCCACGGTGCTGGAGCCCAGACGCTTGATGTCAAAGGGCTCGCCGCGCACCGTGGCCTGCACGACGTCCTTGCGGCCGATGGTGACGGACAGCGGCGTATCGCCGTCAAGCGCCACGGTTTCGCCGGCCTTGAGCGCCCGGTTGATCAATTGCTTGCCGCGCGCATCGTGCACCGTGACCCAGCTCTCGCCGCTGGCGCTCAGGCCCAGCAAGGCCGTGGCGGCGGCTTCGCTGGCCGGGGTGGCCGGCGCGGGGGCCGGTGACGCCTCAAGCGCCACGGAAGCCGGCGGCTGCGGCGCCTCGGCCGGCACCGGCTCGGACGCGGCGGCGGCCTCGACCGCCTCGCCGGGCGCGGCCGCCGGTGCGGCGGTCGGCTCGGGCGCGTTCAGCTGGATCGGCCAGGTGGGCCACAGCCACAGCAATGCGGCACCCAGCAGCAGCACGGCGATCACGACCACCAGCGGACGCGAAAACGCCCCGCTCCAGGCGGCCGCGCCAGCCCCGCCGCCGGCCCGGAAGGGCGCGTTGACGTCGCCCGAAGTGGGCGGGCGCAGCTCGGCCGCAAGGGCCGGCATGCGCGCCAGCACGGGCGCGGGGTCCACCCCGAAAGCGCGGCAGATGGCCGATGCCAGCGCCCGGGCAAAGGTCAGGTCGGGCAATTGATCGAAACGGTCGTGCTCCAGCGCATCGAGCTTTTGCAGCGACACCTTCATCGCGCTGGCCAGCACGCCGGCATCCACCCCGGCGGACTCGCGCAGCTGGCGCAGCATGGCGCCGGCCGATGCGGGTGCCGGCGCCGGCTCGCTGGGGGTCAGCGGCGCGGCGCCAGTCACGCGAGCGTCCTGTGGCGCGTCACTCATTGAAACGCCCCTGCTCGTAGGCCACCAGCTCGGGCGACTGCGGGAAGCGCCGGCGCAATTGCGCGGCAAGCTGCTCCATGGCCCGACGGTCGTTCAGGCCGCGCTCGACCTTGATGCCCAGCCACAGCGACTGCGCATTGGCCAGCTCGCCGTTGTTCAGGCGGCGGATGTAGAACTGCGCGCGGTTCAGGTCGCCGCGCTGAAACAGCAGCAGCGCCAGGTTGTAGGCGGTGACCGGGTTGCCCGCATCCAGCTCGTAAGAGCGCATCAGCGTGGCCTCGGCCTGCGGCGCCTGGCCGGCGCGCGCCTGGCAGATGCCCTGGGCCATCAGGGTCTTGGCGCGTCCCTGATACGTTGGAATGGCCGCCGCGCGCTCGAACTGGGCCTGCGCCTGCGCGTACTGGCCCTTCTGGCACAACAGCCAGCCCAGGTTGTGCATGGCGTCGGCGTCGCGCGGGTTGGCCGCCAGGGCGCGCTGAAAGTGCGACTCGGCCAGCGCCGTGTCGCCCAGCGCCATGTAGATCAGGCCACCCAGCACGTAGGAATCGGCCAGCGTGGGGTCGATCTGGATGGACTTCTTGAGCTCGTCCAGCGCCACGGTGTACTGGCCGTTTTCGTAGTAGCCGGTGGCCAGCGCCAGGCGCGTGCGCGCGCGCTTGCGGACATCGGTCTCGTCGACCGCGGTCTGCCATTCGGTCGGTTCGGCGCTGGCGCCGGACGTTGCCGGACTGGCGCAGCCCATCAGCAGGGCCGAGCCCAGCACGCTCAGGCCCACCAGCCCCATGGGCATCCACGACCAGCGTTTCATCCGGATTTCCCCTCTTGTTGAGAATCGACCGCCGCAGCGGGACTGCGCCGGCGCACGAAGGTGGTTCGCCCGCGCGCCATGCGCTCGTGCACGCGGGTGCGATCCTGCACGTCGCCGGCCAACTGGCCGCAGGCGGCGTCGATGTCGTCACCGCGCGTCTTGCGCACGGTGGTGACGATACCCGCGTCGTTGAGCGCCTTGCCGAAGGCCAGCACGCGCGGCATGGGCGAGCAAACCAGGCCCGACTGCGGGAACGGGTTGAACGGGATCAGGTTGAACTTGCCGCGCAGGCCGTGCGCGCCATGGCGGCGCATCAGCTCGATCAGGGCCTGGGCGTGCTCGGGCGAATCGTTGACGCCGTCGAGCATCACGTATTCGAAGGTGATGAAGTCGCGCGGCGCATGCGGCAGGTAGCGCGTGCAGGTGGCCAGCAACTCGTCGATCGGGTGCTTGCGGTTGAGCGGCACCAGGGGGTCGCGCAAGGCGTCATCGGGCGCGTGCAGCGACACCGCCAGTGCCACCGGGCAATCTTGCGCCAGGCGGTCGATCATGGGCACCACGCCCGAGGTGGACACCGTCACGCGCCGGCGCGACAGGCCGTAGCCGTGGTCATGAAGCATGGTGCGCAGGGCGGGCACCAGGCGGTCGTAGTTTTGCAGCGGCTCGCCCATGCCCATCATCACCACGTTGGTGATGACGCGCTCGTCCCGCCCGAGGTGGCGGCGCAAGAAATGCTCGGCAAACCAGAGCTGGGCGATGATCTCGCCCGTCGTCAGGTTGCGCGAAAAGCCCTGGTGGCCGGTGGAGCAAAAGCGGCAGCCCACGGCGCAGCCGGCCTGCGACGAGATGCACAGCGTGCCGCGGTCGTCCTCGGGGATGAAGACGGTCTCGATGGCGTTGCCGCCGCCCACGTCGAACAGCCACTTGATGGTGCCGTCGCGCGAGATGTGCTGCGTGGTGACGGGCGGCGCGGCAACGTGGGCACCGACGGCAAGCTTGTCCCGCAGCGACTTGGCCAGATCGCTCATCTGCCCGAAGTCGGCCACGCCGCGCTGGTGGATCCAGCGAAACAGCTGCGTGGCGCGAAAGCGCTTTTCGCCCAGCGTCTCGCAGAACGCAGCCAGTGCGTCCAGGTCGAATTCGAGAAGGTTGACGCCGGGAAGGGACATGCCAGAGGGCCCGCGCCCCACAGACGATCAGCGGCTGTAGATGGCCAGGCCGGGGAAGAAGAAGGCCACTTCGACGGCCGCCGTCTCGGGGGCATCCGAGCCGTGCACGGCATTGGCGTCGATCGAGTCGGCAAAGTCGGCGCGGATGGTGCCCTTGTCGGCCTTCTTGGGGTCGGTGGCGCCCATCAGGTCGCGGTTCTTGGCGATGGCGCCCTCGCCTTCGAGCACCTGGATCATCACCGGGCCCGAGATCATGAACTCGACCAGGTCCTTGAAGAAGGGACGCTCCTTGTGCACGGCGTAGAACTGCTCGGCTTCGCGGCGCGACAGGTGCTGCATGCGCGCAGCGGCGATCTTCAGGCCGGCGGCCTCGAAACGGGCATAGATCTGGCCGATGACGTTCTTGGCGACGGCGTCGGGCTTGATGATGGACAGGGTGCGTTCGGTGGCCATGGATGGGTTTCCTGCTTGAAATGAAATGATTTTTTGCCGATTGGACAAAGCTTTTGATTTTAACGCGTTGGCCCGGCGCGAGCTGCGCCATGCGCGAGCGGCATCACCCCCCGCGCCGACCACCTCCACCACCGCCGCCGCGCCGGGCGCCGCCGGATTTGCCGGCCCCGGGCGCGCGCGGACGCCGGAAGCTGTCGGCGCCGATGTAGCCCTGCGCGGTCTTCATGGGGTCGGGCTGGGCCCCGGCGGGCTTGCCCGGGCCGTCGCGCCGGCGCGGCGCGACCGCTGGCGCGCGCGGCGGCGCACCGAGGTTGGGGCGCGGGCCGCTGCCGCGGCTGCGGTCGCCCCGCCCGCGCTTGGGCGGTTCGGGCCGCGCGGCTTCGGGGTCGCGCCCGCCACGAATGACGTGCTCGGGCGTGTCCGAGGCCTCGCCCAGCGCGCGGATGTCGCGCTCGCCCAGCTCCATCCACTGGCCGCGGCGCAGGCCGCGCGGCAGCATCATGGCCCCGTAGCGGATGCGAATCAGGCGGCTGACGGCGTGGCCCACGGCCTCGATCATGCGGCGCACCTCGCGGTTGCGCCCCTCGCCGATGGTGACGCGATACCACTGGTTGGCGCCCTCGCCCTGCCCTTCGGCGGTGATGGAGCCGAACTGCGCCAGGCCATCATCCAGCGTCACGCCGTCCAGCAGGCGCTGCTTTTCCTCGTCGCTGAGCGCGCCCAGCACGCGCACGGCGTACTCGCGCTGCAGGCCAAAGCGCGGGTGCATCAGGCGGTTGGCCAGCTCGCCCGAGTTGGTGAACAGCAGCAGTCCCTCGGTATTCAGGTCCAGCCGGCCCACCGACTGCCACTTGCCGGTTTGCAGGCGTGGCAGCTTGCGAAACACCGTGGGACGGTTGCCCGGATCGTCGTGCGTGACCACCTCGCCGACGGGCTTGTGATAGGCCAGCACGCGCGCCGGCGGCGGCGCGATGCGCACGCGGATGGGCTTGCCGTTGACCTTGATCGCATCGCCATACACGATGCGCTGGCCCACGTGCGCCGGCTGGCCGTTGACGGAAATGCGGCCCTGCACGATGAGCTGCTCCATCTCCAGGCGCGAGCCGAGGCCGGCCTGCGCCAGCACCTTGTGCAGCTTGGGTTGCTCGGGCTGGGGCAGGAGCACGCGCTTGGGTGGCGCGGCGGGGCGCTCGGCCTCCGCATCGAAGCGGCCCGACACCAGATCGTCGAACGCGACGGGAGCCTGTGCGTCACCGACCTCTTCAGTCAATGGATTGATTGCTTCAGAATCGATAGCTACCTGCGCTTGCCTCGCAAGCCCTGAGGCCGAATTTTGTGCTTGATCGAGCGCTTCCGGGCGCGGCGCGACCGGCTCGTCGACAGGGCTGGCCGCCGGGTCTTGCGGTTTCATGGCGAGGGACTCTCTTCGATGGGGGCGTCGCCGCCGGACGCTTCGGACGCTTCGGACGGCATATCGGCGGGCGCGCTGGCCGCCGCCACGGACTCGGCAGCAGCCTGCGTCTCGGCTGAACCCGCGGGAGCGGGCTCGGACTCGGTGGCCAAGGCGGTTTCGATGGCCGGTTCAGCATCGACGGCCAGTTCATGCCCGGCAACCGGCTCGGCGCCCGCATCCAGCGCCGGCGCCTCGGTCGGCGCGTCCGCGCCCAGCGCGTCGAACATGCCGGGTATCTGCTCGGTGGTGTCCTGCAGCGCGGGCAGCTGGTCGAGCGACTGCAGGCCCAGGTCGTCCAGGAACTGGCGCGTGGTGGCGTACAGCCCCGGGCGGCCCACCGTCTCGCGGTGGCCGATCACCTCGACCCAGCCGCGGTCTTCCAGCTGCTTGAGCAGCTGCGAGTTGATGGTGACGCCGCGGATGTCTTCCATGTCGCCGCGCGTGACCGGCTGGCGGTAGGCGATGATGGCCAGGGTCTCGAGCGTGGCGCGGGTGTATTTGGGCGGCTTTTCGGGGTGCAGGCGATCCAGGTATTCGCGCAGCTCGGGGCGGCTTTGAAAGCGCCAGCCGCTGGCCACGGCCACCAGCTCGACGCCGCGCTGGGCCCAGTCGTCCTGCAACTCGCCCAGCAGGGTCTTGATGGTGTCGGCGCCCAGTTCGCCGGCAAACAATACCTGCAGCTCGCGCACGGGCATGGGCTGCTGGGCGCAGATCAGGGCGGTTTCAAGAATGCGCTTGGCGTCCGCGGAGGTCACGGCTTGGGTCTCTTGGGCAGGGCGCGCCTGGGGCGCGCGGTTCGGGCCGACGGGCCCGGTGATGGAAGGGGGTTGGCCGGCATTCGGCGCGGCGGGAGCGTCGGCTCAATCGGCCGCGTCGTCGCCGGGGATTGTAAGGCCCCAAGCCCCGAGCGCCAGGGCCAGATCGGACGGCAGCGGTGCGCGCACATCCAGCAGCGCGCCCGTCACCGGGTGCGTGAAAGACAGGCGGCGCGCGTGCAGGCCCTGGCGCGCCAGGCCGGCCGCGGGCGCGCCGCCATACAGCGCGTCGCCCACCAGCGGGTGGCCCAGCTGCGCCAGGTGCACGCGGATCTGGTGCGTGCGGCCGGTGCGCAGCAGGCAGCGCAGCAGGCAGCCCGATTCGGCGTTTTGCAGCCACTCGATGCGGGTCTGCGCGGGCTTGCCGGCGTGGCGTGCCAGATCGACCACGGCCATGCGCAAACGGTTGCGCGGATCGCGCCCGATGGGTGCGTCCACCTCGCGCGCGGCGGCGCCCTGCCAGGGACGGTGCGCCAGCGCCAGGTATTCGCGGTGCACCTGGCGGGCCGCGATCTGCGCCACCAGCGCGTCCATGGCCGCGCGGGTGCGCGCCACCACCAGCAGGCCGCTGGTGTCCTTGTCCAGCCGGTGCACGATGCCGGCGCGCGGCAGTTGCGCGGCCCGCGCATCGCGCGCCAGCAGGGCGTTGAGCAAGGTGCCGCTCCAGTGGCCGGGCGCGGGGTGCACCACCAGGCCGGCGGGTTTGTCGATCACCGCCAGGTGCTCGTCTTCATAGGGCACCACCAGGTCCATGGCCTGTGGCACGAAGGCCTGGCTCATGGGCGTCGGGCGCAGCTCCACGCTGAGGGTGTCGCCCGCCCGCACCTTGTGCGCCGGCTTGACGGCAGGCGCGCCGTTGAGCTGCACGGCGCCGGCAGCCACCAGTTGCTGCAGGTGGCTGCGCGAAAACTCGGGCACCAGCGTCGTCAGGGCCCGGTCGAGCCGCTGGTGGTGCGCACTGGCAGGCAGCGTCCAACACCGGGTTTCCAACTCGCTGGCAAGCTCACCCTCGCCTTCGTCCACGTCGGTGTGCGAGGGGGGCGTCGATATAATTGAACGAGCTTGACTCAAGAGGATTGCCAGCAATGCATCGAGCCCGATTATCGGCGGCGACAGCGGCGGCCGTAATGGCCGCCGGCTTGCTGGCGGCCTGTTCGTCCAAACCGGTGGACAAGACCGCCGGCTGGAGCCCCAACCGCATCCAGGCGGAGGCCAAGGACGAAATGCAGTCGGGCTCCTACGACAAGGCGATCCCGCTGTTCGAAACGCTCGAAGGCCGCGCCGCTGGCACGCCGCTGGCCCTGCAGGCCGAGCTGGACAAGGCCTACGCCCAGTTCAAGGACGGCCAGAAGGCCGAGGCCATCGCCACGCTGGACCGCTTCATTCGGCTGCACCCGGACAGCTCGGCCATCGACTACGCGCTGTACATGAAAGGCGTGATCAACTTCAACGAGGACCTGGGCCTGTTCTCGTTCCTGTCGCGCCAGGATTTGTCCGAGCGCGACCAGAAGGCGGCCAAGCAGGCCTTCGAGTCGTTTGACGAGCTGGTCAAGCGCTTTCCGGATTCGCGCTACACGCCCGATGCGAAGGCGCGCATGCGCTACACGGTCAACGCGCTGGCGCAGTACGAGGTGCACGTCGCGCGCTACTACTACCAGCGCGGCGCCTACGTGGCGGCCATCAACCGCGCGCAGCAGGCCATTGCCGACTACCGCGACGCACCCGCGCTGGAAGAAGCGCTCTACATCATGGTGCGCGCCTACGACAAGCTGGGCATGGACCAGCTGCGCGACGACGCCGAGCGGGTGCTGACCCAGAACTACCCCAACAGCGTGTACCTGGCGCGCGGCTTCAAGGGACCGGACAAGCCCTGGTGGCAAATCTGGTGAACCTGCGGGCCTTACGCGTCGAGGCCCTCCATCCCGTTGTCCCGCTTGGGCTGGCGTGCCTGCGGTGAGGCCATGAACGCCAGCAGGGCGTGGGCGGCCTCGGCGTGCGCGGATGCGGCCAGCACGCCGCCGGCAAAGATGGTCTCGATCTGGATGGCAGGGGGCAGTGGCCCCACCACGTCGATGCCGGGCAGGTGCATCAGCTCGCTCAACTGCTGAAAGCCCAGTTCCACCGCGCCGCTGGCAACCAGTGTGCCCACCGGCACGCCCGGCGGCGGCACGACGATGCGCGCGGCGATTTGCGCGGCGATGCCCCAGCGTTCGAACAACCGCGCCAGCGCCACGCCGCTGGGCCCGGTCGAATACGCCAGGGTGCGCGCTGCCAGCACCGCCTGGCGCACGCTGGCCTCGCTGCTCAGGTCCGGCCGCGCATGGCCGGCCCGGACGGCCACGGCCACGCCGGAGCGCGCGATGTCCACGCGGCTGCCCGCGCGCACATGGCCGCTGGCGATGAGCTTCTGAAGCGCATCGGCGCCCAGCACCACGGCGTCGAACGGCTCGCCTGCCGTCACGCGCCGTGCCGCGTCCACCCCGCCGACCGAGGTCAACTCGATGGCGAGATCACCGTGTTGCGGCCGATGCAGGGCAATCAGATCGGCCAGCAGCCGTTTGACGGCCATGGACGACAGCAGGGTCAAGGCAGCGCTCATGCGTGGGTGTCCCGAAGTGGGCTTGGCGGGATTTACTCGCCGGGATCCTTGACGGCCTTGATGGTGTCGAACTCGACGTTCTGCAGCACGCCCTTCACGCGCTCGACCTTGCGGATGTAGACGTTCTGGATGATGTCGCGCGTTTGCGCATCGATCTCGACCGGGCCGCGCGGGCTCGTCCACTTCATGCCCTTGGCGGCAGCCATGAAGGCGTCGGCGCTGGCATCGCCCTTGGTTTTGGCGAGTGCCATATCGATCAGGTGCATGCCGTCGTAGCCCGCCACGGAGACGAAGTTGGCGCGATCCTTTGGAAAGGCCTTGGCGTAGGCGGTGGTGAAGGCCTTGTTCTCGGGCGAATCGTGCGCGGCCGAGTAGTGGAACGAGGTGATCATGCCGATGGCCGCGTCGCCCATGGCGTCCAGCATATCCTCATCGGTGACGTCGCCGGTGGCCAGGGCCTTGATGCCGGCGGCGGCCAGGCCGCGCTCGGTGTAGCCCTTGGCCAGCGCCACGCCGGGCTCGCCGTTGGGCACGAACAGAAAGACGGCGTCGGGCTTGGCGTCCTTGATGCGCTGCAAAAAGGGCGCGTAGTCGGGCGTGTTGACGGGCGTGCGCACCTCGCCGACGATCTGGCCGCCCAGGCTGGTGAAGGTCTTCTTGAACTGTTGCTCGGCGTCATGCCCGGGGCCATAGTCGGCCACCAGGGTGTAGACCTTCTTGATGCCGTTGGCGTGGGCCCACTGGGCCATGGGCGCCGTGTCCTGCGGCAGCGTCATCGACACGCGCACGATGTTGGGTGATTTTTCGGTGATCGACGAGGTGGCGGCATTGAGCACCACCATGGGCACCTTGGCCTCGGTGGCCAGCGGCGCCACCGAAAACGCATTGGGCGTGAGCGTGAAGCCGGCCAGGATGTCGACCTTGTCCTTGATGACCAGCTCCTGCGCCAGGCGCTTGGCCACCGCCGGCGCGATGCCCGTGTCGTCCTTGACGATGAGCTTGACCTTGCGCCCGCCCAGCATGTTGTCGTGCTCGGCCAGGTACAGATCGATCCCGTGCTTGATCTGCTTGCCGTGCGCTGCAAACGGGCCGGACATGGGCATCACCAGGCCAATGGCGAGGTCCTTGGCTTGCGCCGCCGCAGACGCGGCCAGCACGCCGGCGGCCAGGGTCATGGTGCCCAGAAGCTTGATGAATTTCATGGAGTGGATTCCTCGGAAAAAAACAATGCGGGCTATCGCTGCGCGTTCATGAAGCCAGCCAAGAAAGCGCCCAGCGCGTCGGTGGCCGTGAGCGGCAGAACATGCGCCACGTATTGGTCCGGGCGCACCAGCACGATGGCACCCTGGCGGTCGACGCTGCGCGCCTCGAAGATGTCGTTGCCGGGCGTGCTGGCGTACACGCCCTCGTAGTCGATCAGCCCATGCGCGCCAATGCGCGGCAGGAAGACGGCAGGCACCTGACCGAGGTCGACCGCGGTGTGCTCCTGCTGGTAGACCACCTTGAGATCGAACCAGGCATTGGGGTCCAGCCGCGATGGCGTGAGGCCATGCACGGGCGACTGCGGCGACTGGGTCAGCCAGTCGGCGAGGGACTTGAGGGGTGAGTCGGCGCCCGCGGGCGCCGCGTCGGCAAAGACGTACAGGCGCCAGCGGCCGTCGGCGCGCGCCTCGTGGCCGATCTGCAGCGCCGCGCCGTCGGCCACGCGCGTCGCCACGGCGGAGCGAAAACGCTTGCCGACCGGATAACCCGTGGCCAGCGCCTGGTGCTGCGCGGGCCCGGTGATGATGGAGGGCTGGTACTGGGTCATGAAGCCCTGGGCAAACTCGGTGATCTGCAGGTAGCCCTGTTCCAGCTCCGATGCGTCCTGCGCCTGGCCCGGCGGCTTGGCCATGATGGAGGCCCAGCGCTTGTCGAAGGCGATGATGTCCTCGCCGATGCGCTGGCGCTCGGCCGAGTAGGTGGCCAGCAGGCGCGCGGGGCTGCGGCCCTGCAGCACGTGCGCCAGCTTCCAGCCCAGGTTGAAGCCGTCCTGCATGGACACGTTCATGCCCTGCCCCGCCTTGGCGCTGTGCGTGTGGCTGGCGTCGCCGGCAATGAACACGCGCGGCGTGCGCGTGCCCGCCTGCTCCACAGGCACGTCGTCGAAGCGGTCGCACACGCGGTGGCCCACCTCGTACACGCTGTACCACGCCACCTCGCGCACGTCCAGCGTGTAGGGGTGCAGGATTTTTTGTGCGCGGGCAATGGTTTGTTCGACCGTGGTCTGGCGCACCGCGGCGCGCGCGGCCGGGTCCACGTCGCCCAGGTCCACGTAAAAGCGCACCATATGGCCGCCCTCGCGCGGAATCAGCAGGATGCTGCCGTCAGCGTCGGACTGAATGGCGCACTTGACGCGGATGTCCGGAAAGTCGGTGACGGCCAGCACGTCCATCACGCCCCAGGCGTGGTTGGAGGTGTCGCCCGAGGGCGTGCAGCCGATGGCGCCGCGCACGCGGCTGTGCGCGCCGTCGGCACCCACCACGTAGCGGGCGCGCACGCGGCGCGTCTGGCCCTTGTGGGGGCCGTCGCTGTGCACCAGCGTGACGGTGACGGGGTGCTCGCCCGTGTCGGCGATCGCGAGTCCCTGGAATTCCAGTCCCCAGTCGGGCCGCATGCGCGTGGGGGCGTTGGCCATGGCCTCGGCAAAGTAGTCCAGCACGCGCGCCTGGTTGACGGTGATGTGCGGAAACTCGCTGACGCCATTGGGGTCCTCCAGCACGCGCGAGGTGCGCACGATGCGCGCGGGGGCCTGCGGGTCGGGCTTCCAGAAGGCGGTTTCGACGATCAGGCAGCCTTCGGCCACGATGCGGTCGGCAAAGCCGAAGGCCTGAAAGGTCTCCACGCTGCGCGGCTGGATGCCGTCGGCCTGGCCGACCTCCAGCCGGCCGGAGCGACGGTCGACGATGCGCGTGTTGATGTCCGGAAACTGCGCCAGCTGCGCGGCGGCGAGCATGCCCGCCGGGCCGGCGCCGACGATCAGCACATCGACCTGCTCGGGCAGATCGGCGGGGCGATCGATGCCGACGCCGGCCGCGGGCTGGATGCGCGGATCGCCGGACACATAGCCTTGGTGATGGAATTTCACAGCGTTGCCTCGTGTTTGGATTCGGATGTGGCGCCGGCGCCCAGCCAGGCGTCCAGCGCGGCGTCGTCGCGCAGCAGCGCGTCGCTGGCGCCAGCGTGCACCACGCGCCCGCGCTCGAGCACCAGCGCCTGGCGCGTGATGGGCAGAATCTGGCGCGCGTGCTGCTCGACCAGGATGACGGCCATGCTGCCGGAGCGCACCATGCGGTCGATGATGTGCAGCAGCTCCTGCACGATGATGGGAGCCAGGCCTTCCAGCGGCTCATCGAGCAGCAGCACCTTGGGGTTGAGCATGAGCGCGCGGCCCATGGCCAGCATCTGCTGTTCGCCACCGGACAGCTGGTTGCCCAGGTTGCTGCGGCGCTCCTGCAGGCGCGGGAACATGGCGTACACCTTGGCCAGGTTCCATTCGCCGGGCCGCGCCACGACGGTGAGGTTTTCTTCCACCGTCAGTGAACGAAAGATGTCGCGCTCCTGCGGCACCCAGCCCAGGCCGGCGCGGGCACGCTGGTGGCTGGGCAGCGCGGCGAGGTCTTTGCCCTCGAAATGGATCTGCCCGCGCCGCAGCCGCGTGGCGCCCATCAGCGTGGCGAGCAAGGTGGTCTTGCCCATGCCGTTGCGCCCCAGCAGGGCCAGGCTGTCGCCGGCGGCCAGCTTGAAGGACACATCTTCCAGGATGATGGCGTCGCCGTAGCCGGCCCACACGTTTTCCAAAGACAGCATTTCAGACTTCCTTGGCGCGGCGCACTCGCGGCGTCGCATGAGCAACCCAGACACAGATGGCCGCGGAGATGGCCATGGCAGCGATCGCCGTGACCGGGGTTCCCCCGGCCACTGGCGATGCCCCCTGGAGGGGGAAGGCGAAACAACGCGCAGCGTGTGGAGACTGGGAGTGCGCCAATTCAGCCATGCGATTCCCCCAGATAGACTTCTTTCACCCGCGGGTTCGCCGCGATCCGATCCGGCGCATCCTCGACCAGGATGGCCCCCGACACCAGCACCGAGATGCGCTCGGCAAAGCGAAACACCAGGTCCATGTCGTGCTCGATCAGCACGATGGTGACCTCGCGCGGCAGCTGGGCGATGGTCTCGAACAACTCGCGGCTCTCGCCGGTGGGCACGCCGGCGGCAGGCTCGTCCAGCAGCAGCACCTTGGGCCGCATGGCCAGTGCCAGGGCAATCTCGATCAGGCGCTGGCGGCCGTAGGCCAGGTTGCGCGTGCGCTCGTAGGCATCGGGCAGCAGCTTCAGGCGCTCCAGGATGGCGGCGGCCTGGTCCACCACTTCGCCGCGCGCGGCCAGCGGCTTCCACCAATGCGTGCCCAGGCCGGCCTGCTCGCTGACAGCCAGAGCCACCGACTCGAGCACCGTCATGTCGGCAAACAGCTGGTTGATCTGAAAGGTGCGCACCAGGCCGCGGCGGCAGCGCTCGTGCTGGGCCATGGTGGTCACGTCTTCGCCCAGCAGCTCGACGCGGCCGGCGCTGGGCTCCAGGTAACCGGTCAGCAGGTTGATCAGCGTGGTCTTGCCCGCACCGTTGGGGCCGATGAGGGCGTGGCGCGCCCCGGCCGCGACCGACAGGTTGACGTAGTCGGTGGCGACAAAGCCGCCGAATTTGCGCACCAGATCGCGGGTCTGCAAGACAACAGCGCTCACGATGCAACCTCCTCGCGCGTGCGCGCCTGCTTGCGCTGGCCACGCGACTCGATCCACTTTTGCGCCGTGCCCAGAATGCCGCCGCGCGCAAACAGCACCAGCAGCACCAGGATCAGGCCGAGCCAGAACTGCCAGTACTGCGGGTTCAGGTCCGACAGCTGATCGTGCAAGACGACGAAAACCACGGCGCCGATCAACCCGCCGTACAGGTGGCCGGCACCGCCCAGGATCAGGATCAGCAGCAGGTCGGCCGAGCGCTGAAAGCTCAGCACGTCAAGCGAGACGAACTGGTTGGTCTGCGCCAGCAGCGCGCCGGCCACGCCCGCATAGGCTGCGCCGATGGTGTAGATCTTGACCAGGCGGCGATTGACCGGCACGCCCAGTGCGGGCATGCGCAGCGCGTTCATGCGGATGCCGCGCAGGCTCTGGCCAAAGGGCGAGCGCACCAGCCGGCGCGCCAGCCAGAACAGCACGAACAGCACGACGACCGAATAGATGTAGCCCGTGCGGCCGAACATGTCGAAGTCGAACACGCCCAGGATGGGCTTGATCTCGATGCCCGGCATGCCGTCCACGCCGCCGGTGATGCGGGTCAGCTTGTTGGCCAGCTCGAAGATCATCAGCGCCACGCCCAACGTCACCATCAGGCGCGACAAATCGCTGCCGCGCAGCAACAGGAAGCTGCTGAGAAAGCCGATGATGCCGGCAAACAGCGCCCCCAGCAGCAGCCCCAGCAAGGGGTCGCCCCAGCCGTTCGAGCCCAGCAGACCGACGGTGTAGGCGCCGATGCCGAAAAAAGCGGCATGGCCCAGCGAGATCACGCCGGCGTAGCCGAAGATCAAATCGAGCGAGACCGCGAACAGCCCGGTGATGGCGATCTGGCTGAGCAGCAGGTAGTTGCCCGGAAAGGCGAAGTAGGCCAGCACCGGCAGGCACCAGAAGGCGTATTCGAGCGGCTTCCAGTGGGCCGAGCGCCGAAAGCGGGTCAGCGGGTCGGCCGGCGCTGTGTGCGGGGAGGAAGTCGTCATGTCAGTGACCCATCGCACTGCGTGCGACCTGCAGCGCATGAAAACCGGGAGAGCCGAACGGCCGCGAAGCAGGCCATGCGCGGGCGCCCGTGGCCGGGGTCTCCCCGGTCACTGGGCGCGCCCCCTGCAAGGGGGTGGGCGAAACATCGCGCAGCGAGTGGAGACTGGGGGTGGTTCATTTGTGGGCACGGCCAAACAGGCCATGGGGACGAAAGATCAGGGTTGCCACCATGACGGCGTAGATGATGAAGGCGCCGATCTGGGGGATGTAGTACTTGCCGACCACGTCGGCCACGCCCAGCAAGATGGCGGCGTACAGCGAGCCCAGGATGTTGCCGCTGCCGCCCACCGAAACGACGATCAGGAAGTACACGAGGTACTTGACCGGAAACTCCGGGTCCAGCCCCAGCATCTCCACCCCCAGCGCGCCACCCAGGCCGGCCAGGGCCGAGCCCAGGGCGAAGGTCAGGCTGAACACGCGGCCCACGTCGATGCCCATGCCGCGCGCCACGCGCTGATTGTCGACCGCCGCGCGCAGGCGGGCACCAAAGGCCGTCTTGACGACCGACCACTGCAGGCCGAAAGCCACCACCAGGCCCACGATGACCAGGAACAGGCGGTACACCCCGACGTCGAGCCCCGGCAGGTGGATTTGGCCCTTGAGAAAGTCCGGCAGGTGCAGCGGCTGCTGCTGGGCGCCGAAGAAGTAGTGCGCGCCGGCCACCGCCATGAACACCAGGCCCAGCGAGAACAGCACCTGGTCCAGGTCGGATGCGGCGTACAGGCGCCGGTACAGCGTGCGCTCCAGCACGATGCCGACCAGGGCCGGCACCAGCACCGCGAACGGCAGGCTGGTCAGAAAGGGCACGCCGTAGTCGTTGAGCAGCACCACGCAGGTGTAGCCGCCGATCATGGCAAACGCGCCATGCGCCAGGTTGACGAAGTTCATCAAGCCCAGCGTGACCGACAGGCCGACGCTGATCAGAAACAGCAGCATGCCGGAGGCGATGCCGTCGAAGAGGATCGTCATGGTTTATCCGGGGTGGTCCGCCGTGCAGCGCCAGCCGTCAGGGCGCCTGCGGGTCGACCGCCTTGAAGGTGTCGAATTCGACGTTCTTGAGCACGCCGCCGACGCGTTCGAGCTTGCGGATGTATTCGTTCTGGACGATGTCGCGCGTCTTCGGGTCGATCGAAACCGGGCCGCGCGGGCTCACCCATTGCAGGCCCTTGGCGGCCGCGATGAAGGCGTCGCCGCTGGCATCGCCCTGGGTTTTCTTCAGCGCCTCATAGATCAGATGCATGCCGTCATAGGCGCCCACCGTCATGAAGTTGGGGCGGTCGTCCTTGTAGGCCTTGGCGTAGGCCGCGGTGAAGGCCCTGTTCTCGGGCGAGTCGTGGGCGTCGGAATAGTGGAAGGCGGTGATGAAGCCCAGCGCGGCATCGCCCAGCGCGGCCAGCGAGCTTTCATCGGTCATGTCGCCGGGGCCCATTTCCTTGATGCCCAGCTTGTCCAGGCCCAGCTCGCGAAAGCCCTTGGACAGCGCCACCATCGAGCTGCCGGGCGGCACGAAGAAGTAGGCCGCGTCGGGTTTGGCGTCCTTCAGGCGCTGCAGGAAGGGCGAATAGTCGGTGGACGTCACCGGCGTGCGCACCTCGCCGACGATCTTGCCGCCCAGGCTGGTGAAGGTCTTGGTGAACTGGGCCTGCGAGTCGTGCCCGGGCCCATAGTCGGCCACCACGATGTAGGCGGTTTTGACCTTGTTGGCCCAGGCCCACTGCGCCATGGCCCAGGCGCTTTGCGGCATGGTCATGGAAGTGCGCACGATGTAGGGCGACTTCTCGACCACCGAGGCGGTGGCCGCGTTCATCACCACCATCGGCACCTTGGCCTCGGTGGCCAGCGGCGCGGCCGAGAAGGCGTTGGGCGTGAGGTCGTAGCCGGCCAGGATGTCCACCTTGTCGTTGATCAGCAGTTGCTGCGACTCGCGCTTGGCGATCTGCGGCGCGATGCCGGTGTCGTCCTTGACGATGAGCTTGACCTTGCGGCCCGCCACCGTGTCGCCGTGCTCGGCCATGTACAGATCGATGCCGCGGCGAATCTGCTTGCCGTAGTCGGCGTAGGGGCCGGAGATCGACAGCACCAGGCCGATTTTCAGGTCCTTGGCCTGCGCGTTGCCGAACGCCAGTGCGGCGCCCAGGACGAGGGCCACGGTGCTCAGGGTCTTGCTCAGTTTCATGTCGGTCTCCTTGGTTGTCGATTGAAATCGGTCGGCCGGGTCAGGCCTGCAGTTGCCGCTCCAGCCGGTCCAGCACCTCGTAGCAGGGCAGCACCTGGGCCACGCTGGCGTTGGGCTCGCGCCCCTCGCGGATGGCGGCGAAGAACTCGCGGTCCTGCAGCTCGATGCCATTCATCGAAACATCGACCCCGGACACGTCGATCTTCTCCTCCTTGCCATTCACCAGATCGTCGTAGCGCGCGATGTAGGTGGCGGTGTCGCCAATGTAGCGAAAGAAAGTGCCCAGCGGCCCGTCGTTGTTGAAGCTCAAGGACAGCGTGCAGATCGCCCCATTGGCGGCCTTGAGCTGGATGCTCATGTCCATGGCAATGCCCAGATCGGGGTGAATCGGCCCCTGCAGCGCATTGGCCTGAACAATGGGCGAGCCCGCCTGGTACGCAAACAGATCGATCGTGTGGGCGGCGTGATGCCACAGCAGATGATCGGTCCAGCTGCGCGGCTGACCCAGCGCGTTCATGTTGGTGCGACGAAAGAAATAGGTCTGCACGTCCATCTGCTGGACATGGAACTCGCCCGCCGCGACCTTCTTGTGCACGTATTGGTGGCTGGGGTTGAAGCGGCGCGTGTGGCCGACCATGGCCACCCGAGCGGCCGCCTTTTGCGCGGCCAGCACGCGCTGCCCATCGGCCAGGCGGTCGCACAGCGGAATCTCGACCTGCACATGCTTGCCCGCCTGCAGGCACTGGATGGCCTGGTCGGCGTGCATCTGCGTGGGCGTGCACAGGATCACGGCGTCCAGTCCGGGCAGCGCCAGGCTTTCGGCCAGGTCGGTGCTCACATGCCCGATGCCGTAACTGGCGGCCACTTCACGCGTCTTGTCCAGTTCGCGGCTGACCAGCGAGACGACCTCGACGCCCTCGATGTTCTTGATACCGTCCAGGTGCTTGATGCCAAAGGCGCCGGCGCCGGCCAGCGCCACTTTGATCGGTTTGCTCATGAAAAATCCTTGTCAAAAATATCCGGACGCAGAGAAAAGGCAGGACGCAGAGGACGCAAAAATTCCGCAGAGGACGCAAAAAAACAGCCAACGCAAATTTTCTTTTTTGCGTCTTTTGCGAAACCTCTGCGTCCTCTGCGTCCGGTATTCGGATTCGATGCTCCTCGGTTCACGGCTGGTTTTCCAGGATGAGGTGACCCACCGCCGTGTTCGAGGCCGGCACATGATAGAAGCGGTGCACCACGCGCGGCGCGCCGCTGCCGGCCACGTCGGCCATGGCGCCGCGCGCGATCAGCCACATCACCAGCTCGATGCCCTCGCTGCCGGCCTCGCGCACGTAGTCGATGTGCGGCATGACCGACAGGCCTTTCGGGTCGGCGATCAGGCGGTCCAGAAACTGGTTGTCCCAGTCGCGGTTGATCAGGCCGGCGCGCGGGCCCTGCAGTTGGTGGCTCATGCCACCCGTGCCCCAGATCTGCACCCGGATCGGCTCGTCATAGCTTTCGACGGCGCGGCGGATCGCCTGCCCCAGCGCAAAGCAGCGCGCGCCGGAGGGCACCGGATACTGCACCACGTTGACGGCAAACGGAATCACCGGACAAGGCCAGGCCGCCGGCGTGCCGAACATCAGGTTCATGGGAACCGTCAGGCCATGATCCACCTTCAGGTCGTTGACGATGGTCAGGTCGAAGTCCTGCTGGATCACCGACTGCGCGATGTGCGAGGCCAGCCGCGGATGGCCCATCACCCTGGGCACCGGGCGCGCGCCATAGCCCTCGTCGGCCGGCTCGAACTCGGCGGCGGTACCGATGGCGAACGTGGGGATCACGCTCAGGTCGAAGTTGGTGGCGTGGTCGTTGTAGACGAGGAAGATGACATCGGGCGTGTTGTCCTTCATCCAGGCCTTGGTGGGCTCGAATCCCTTGAACATCGGCGCCCAGTACGGCTCGCCCGTCTTGCCGTGGTCGATGGCCGCGCCGATGGCCGGCACGTGCGAGCAATACACCGAGGCGGTGATCCGTCCATGTCCGGTCACTTTATTTTTTGTAGCTGCTTGCGCTTGCTGCACGCTGGCTGCAAGCTCTTTTTGTGCATTTTCTTCCCACGCCTTCCAGGCTTCGGATTGGCTCATGGGCCCCTGCGCGTCGCCGTGCTCGCCCTGGTAGCGGTTGCCTTCGGGGCTGCGCCCGCCGGCCACCATCATGTCGCGGTACTGCTGCTCGCTCATGCCGGTCATGCTGCCGGCCATCTGCTGAAAGCTCAGGCCATCGGTGGCGCCCAGCTTGGACAGGAAGTAGATGTTGCCGCCGGTGCGCATCATCCAGTTCAGGTCGCGCGCGCGCACCGCCGCCTTCTGCTCGTCGCTCATCGGCCAGTCGGCCAGGTAGGCGTCCTCGTCCTGCTTGAAGCGCGCGCGGTTGTCGGCCTTCATCAGGCTCATGCAGAACTGGTTGAGCCAGTAGCCCTTGCGGCTCTGGTCGGCATCGAAGATGGTGGTGCCAGGGACGTCGAGATAGGGTTTGTTCAGGGACATGATCAGGTCTCCTCGGGCCAGTACAAGCGCATCGGATTGGCCACCAGCAGCTTGCGCTGCAACTCGGGCGTTGGCGCGATGCGGGGAATGAAATCGACCAGCAGGCCGTCGTCCGGCATGTGATCCTTCAGGTTGGGATGCGGCCAGTCGGTGCCCCACAGCACGCGGTCGGGAAACAGCTCGACGATGCGGCGTGCAAACGGCACCACGTCGCGGTAGGCGCTCTGCTCGCCATTCAGCGCCTTCGGGCCGGTGACCGACAGGCGCTCGGGACAGCTGACCTTGCTCCACACGTTGGCGTGCTCACGCATGAATTTTTCGAACAGCGCGAATTCGGGACCATCCACCGGCTGGCTCACGTCGGGCCGGCCCATGTGATCGACCACCACCGTGGTGGGCAAAGCCGTGAAGAAGTCCCACAGCTCGGGCAAATCCACCGCCTCGAAATAAATCACCACGTGCCAGCCGAGCCGGGCGATGCGCCCCGCGATCTCCATCAGCTCGTCCTTGGGCGTGAAGTCCACCAGCCGCTTGACGAAGTTGAAGCGCACACCGCGCACGCCGGCCGCGTGCAGCGCCTGCAACTGCTCATCGGTGACGCTGCGCTTGACGGTGGCCACGCCGCGCGCCCTGCCATGGGCGGCTTGCAGCGCATCGACCAGCGCACGGTTGTCGGCGCCGTGGCAGGTGGCCTGCACGATCACGTTGCGCGCAAAACCCAGGTGGTCGCGCAGCGCAAAAAGCTGGGCCTTGCTGGCGTCGCAGGGCGTGTACTTGCGCTCGGGTGCGTAAGGAAACTCGGCGCCCGGGCCGAATACGTGGCAGTGCGCATCCACGCTGCCCGGGGGCAGCTTGAAACGCGGCTTGCTCGGACCGTCGTACCAATCCAGCCAGCCTGCGGTTTTGCTGAACTCGCCCGTTGTCGGCTTGGTCATTGCATCACCTGCTTCAATCGATGTAGCGCAGCCCAGCCTTGGCCAGGCCCTCGCGCATCTTGTAATAGTCGAGCCCCAGCACGCCGCTGGCGAAAATCTCGCGCTTGCCGGTCTCGTTGGCCTCGCGCTTTTGCGCCGCCTCCAGCGTCTGCACCGCACGCGCGGCCGGCACGCAGACCACGCCGTCGTCGTCGGCCACGATCACGTCGCCCGGCGTGACCAGCATGCCGGCGCACACGATGGGGATGTTGACCGAGCCCGGCGTGGCCTTGATGGTGCCCTTGGCGCTGATGGCCTTGCTCCAGACCGGGAAGTCCATCTCGTGCAGCGTGCGCACGTCGCGCACGCCGGCGTCGATGACGAGCGCGCGCGCGCCACGCGCCTTGAAGCTGGTGGCCAGCAAGTCGCCGAAGTAGCCGTCGGTGCACTCGGCCGTGACGGCGGCCACGACGATGTCGCCCGGACGGATCTGCTCGGCCGCCACGTGCATCATCCAGTTGTCGCCCGGTTGCAGCAGCACGGTGACGGCCGTGCCCGACACCTGCGCGCCCGGGTAGATGGGGCGCATGTAGGGCTTGAGCAGGCCGACGCGGCCCATGGCCTCGTGCACGGTGGCGCTGCCGAAAGGCGCCAGCGCGTCCGCGGCCGCGCGATCGGCGCGGGCGATGTTGCGGTAAACGACACCGAGTTCGTACATTTCAATCTCCAGCAATTGCTTTCATTTTCATAGCTGCTACCGCTCTTCCATCAAGCGACGGGGCCATGTTTGAATCACAAACCTCGTGCCTTGAGCTGGGCATCGAGCCGCGCAAACACGCGCCGCGCATTGCCTTCGTAGACCTTGTGGCGCTGCTCGGCCGAGAGGTTGGCCGTGGCCTGGACGTAGCGCTTGGTGTCGTCGTAGTAGTGCCCCGTCTCCGGGTCGATGCCGCGCACGGCGCCGATCATCTCGCTGGCGAACAGGATGTTGTCCACCGGGATCACCTTCATCAAGAGGTCGATGCCCGGCTGGTGGTAGACGCAGGTGTCGAAGAACACGTTGTGCAGCAGGTGCTCGCTGAGCAGCGGCTTTTTCAGCTCTTGCGCCAGGCCGCGGTAGCGCCCCCAGTGATACGGCGCGGCGCCGCCGCCGTGCGGGATGATGAACTTGAGCGTCGGGAAGTCCTTGAACAGGTCGCCCTGGATGAGCTGCATGACCGCCGTGGTGTCGGCGTTGATGTAGTGCGCGCCGGTGGTGTGAAAGCAGGCGTTGCACGAGGTGCTGACGTGGATCATCGCGGGGATGTCCCACTCGACCATCTTTTCGTAGATGGGGTACCAGTGGCGGTCGGTCAGCGGCGGGCTCGTCCAGTGGCCGCCGGACGGGTCGGGGTTGAGGTTGATGCCGACCGCGCCATAGTCCTTGACGCATTTCTCCAGCTCGGGGATGCAGGTGGCCGGATCGACGCCGGGCGACTGCGGCAGCATGGCGGCCGGCGCGAAATGCTCCGGAAACAGCTGGCTGACACGGTGGCACAGCTCGTTGCAGATGGCCGCCCAGGTGCTGGAAACCTGGAAGTCGCCGATGTGGTGCGCCATGAAGCTGGCGCGCGGGCTGAAGATGGTGAGGTCACTGCCGCGCTCGCGCATCAGGCGCAGCTGGTTGCTCTCGATCGACTCGCGCAACTCGTCGTCGGAGATCTTCAGCTCGGACACGCGGGGCATGGCCGCAGGGTCTGCAATGCCGGCGATCTGGCGCTTGCGCCAGTCTTCCAGCGCCTTGGGCGCGGTGGTGTAGTGGCCGTGGCAGTCGATGATCATGGAGGTGTCCTTCCATCCTTTCAGTTTGAGCGGCGGTGCCTGATATCAGTTGCTCATAGCGCTGCGCGCCACCCGCAGCGCATGAAGCCCGAAGAGCCGAGGGCCGCGAAGCAGGCCAGGCCAACGATCGCCGTGGCCGGGGTTTCCCCGGTCACTGGCGATACCCCCTTCAGGGGGTGGGCGCAACATCGCGAAGCGAGTGAAGACTGGGGGTGTTTCACATCAGCGCCCGCTCGGCAAAGTCCAGCGGCAGGCCGACGTAGTTCTCGGCAATGGTGCGCAGGCCGGCCTCGGAGTGCGTCAGGTAGTCCAGCTCGGCGTGCTGGAACTTGGCGGTGATCTGCTCGTCGTGCGGAAAGCGGTGCATCAGCTGCGTCAGCCACCACGAAAAGCGCTCGGCACGCCAGATGCGGCCCAGGCACTTGCGCGAATAGTCGTCGATGCCGGCCTCGCTCTTGTCGCGATAGAACTCGATCAGCGCATTGCTGAGGTACTTGACGTCGGTGGTCGCCAGGTTCAGCCCCTTGGCGCCGGTGGGCGGCACGATGTGGCCGGCGTCGCCCGCCAGGAACATGCGGCCAAAGCGCAGCGGCTCGGTGACGAAGCTGCGCAGCGGGGCGATGCTTTTCTCCAGGCTGGGGCCGGTCACCAGCTTCTCGCGCCCCTCATCGTCCAGGCGCAGGCGCAACTCCTGCCAGAAGGCGTCGTCGCTCCAGTCCTCCACGTGCTGCGTCAGCGGCACCTGCAGGTAGTAGCGGCTGCGCGTCTTGCTGCGCTGGCTGCACAGGGCAAAGCCGCGCGGGCTGTTGATGTAGATCAACTCGTCGCTCACCGGGGGCGTGTCCGACAGCAGGCCCAGCCAGCCGAAGGGATAGACTTTTTCGTATTCGGTGATGGCCGCGCGCGGGGCGCTGGCGCGGCACACGCCGTGAAAGCCGTCGCAGCCGGCAATGAAGTCGCAGTCGATGCGGTGCGACACACCGTCCTTGTCCCAGGTGACGTAGGGCTTGGCCGTATCGAAGTCGTGCACCGCCGTGTTCCGGGCCTCGTAGATCGTGGGCAACCCGGCCGCGGCGCGCGCCTGCATCAGGTCGTGCGTCACCTCGGTCTGGCCGTACACCATCACGTTCTGCCCGCCGCTGTACTTGTTCAGATCGACCCGGTGGCGCCGGCCGTCCCACATCAGTTCGATGCCGCCATGCACCAGGCCTTCCTGGTTCATGCGTTGGCCCACGCCGGCCTCGTTCAGCAGATCGACGCTGACCTGCTCCAGGATGCCGGCGCGGATGCGGCCCAGCACGTAGTCGCCGCTGACGCGCTCGACGATCACGGCGTCGATGCCGGCCTTGTGCAGCAACTGGCCCAGCAACAGGCCGGAGGGGCCGGCGCCCATGATGACCACCTGCGTTCTCGATGTCTTCGCCGCGTTCATGCTGTCTCCTCATGCATGGGCCCATGCCCTTGTCTGTCGCCCATTGTTTCGCTTGTCCGGCTTCGGCGCTATCGGCCGGGGTGACTAACAGCTAGATCAAAATGGCATACCTTACCGATAGCCATTGCATTCAAGCGGGTATTCCATGGACTTGCGACAACTCGAATATTTCGTCCGCGTCGCCGAGCTTGGCAGCTTCAGCCGCGCCGCGCTGGCGCTGGACGTGGCCCAGCCGGCGCTCAGCCGCCAAGTTCGCCTGCTGGAGGTGGAGCTGCGCCAGAACCTGCTGCAGCGCCACGGCCGTGGCGCCGTGCCGACCGAGGCGGGCCTGCTCTTGCTGGAGCACGCGCGCGGCATCCTGCATCAGGTGGGGCGCGCGCGCGATGAGCTGGCGCGCCTGCGCGGCGGCCTGGCCGGCCGCGTCACGCTGGGCCTGCCGCCCAGTGTGGCGCGCGCGCTGGCGGTGCCGCTGGTGCGTGCCTTCAGCCGGCAGTTGCCCGAAGCGCACCTGTCGATTGCCGAGGCCCTGTCCACCAACATGCAGGAGCAGGTGGCCAGCGGCCGGCTGGACATCGCGGTGCTCTACAACGCCCGGCCCGTGCCCGGCCTGGAGATCGAGCCCCTGGCCAGCGACGAGCTGGTGCTGGTGCAGTGCGCCTCGGCGCGCCGCGACCCGTCCGCATCGATCAGCCTGGAGGTGCTGTCGCGCCTGCCCCTGGTCATCCCCAGCCGCCCC
>Ga0208826_1000964_pt1 | contig 26523 bp, 21 predicted proteins | sample AD_UKC115_MetaG_FD_184451 | JGI IMG/M metagenome (GOLD analysis project Ga0208826, IMG submission 184451) | Active sludge microbial communities of municipal wastewater-treating anaerobic digesters from Hong Kong - AD_UKC115_MetaG (SPAdes)... | ecosystem: Engineered > Bioreactor > Anaerobic >...
GGCATCGCCGCCAGGGCGGCGATGCCCACGAGTGCCGAAGCCGACAGAGCACGCGCAAACCCGCGCGCGCAAGAAACGATGTGACCAATGGAGCCCATGACTTTTTTCCCGAAAGTGCAGTCGCGTAGCAAGACGCGGAAAGCCGGGAAAAGGGATCATGTGGCGGAAGAACCACGCTGCGGTGACCGGGAATCGGCACTGCGGTGCGAGCCGTCATGCCTGCAAAGCGACTTGGGCCAGCGGTGGGTACGTCTACCAGCGCATGCGTGCGATATCGAAGCCGCCGGCGCTTTCCAGCTTGTCGCCGAGTTTGCGTAGCTGAACGAAGTTCGCCTTGCCGCGCTCGCGGCCAACCATGAACACGCCGCCGTAATCCGGATGCACGGCCTCGGCCTTGGCGACTTCGTGGGCGTCGCCCCACCATTGATTGCCCTTCACTTCGAGCAAGGCGATGCCGTCTTTGCGCTCGCGACCGTCGAGCGCGACGACGAAATCGGGAAAGAATCCGTCGCCGTCGTCCCAGCGATACAGGCCGACGGAATCCTCGCGTTTGGGCAGGTTGCGATGCCACCATTTCACCAGCGGGTTGGCATCGAGCAAACTCGCGATTGCGAGTTCGTCTTCGTTCAAGCCGGGTGGCAGCACGCCATAAAGGGCACGCTTGGCGGGTGCGAGTCGCATGTCGCTATGCCATTCGCCGGGCAAGGGCACAGCGACATCGACCACCTGCTCGCCGCGCAGGCGTTTGTAAGCATCGCGAAGCAGGGTCGGATTTCTCACCAGCACCAGGTCGAGCTGCTGAATCAACGCTTCCTCGTCGTCCGGCACTGGCGCGCCGGAGTCCAGAATCACACGGCGGAATTTGTCGATCAGACGCAACTGCAATTCACGGTCGTTGGATTCGCAAAGGCGCAAGCGCAATTGCTCGGCGCGATCGGCAACGGCTTCCGGCGACAGAGTGGCCCAAATATCGCGGTCATCCTCGCCGACACCCTTGCCAGTAAACAAATCGGTTTCATCCCGCCGCACCTGCACGCGCGTGCGGTTGCGCGACTCCAGCACGGCCGCCGAGAAATCGACAAAATCGACCAGCCGCATTTCGAGATCAGACGGCGCCGGCGGCAAGCGCTCGCCGCGCAACTGCGCTGGCGCGTCGTCGCGGCGCTTGTGCTCGTATAGCGTGGGTGAGGTCAGGGCCAGCAATGGCGCGATCAGCTTTCGCTCATCCGGAGGGCTGGGCGGTGCGCTTGCATCGCTGGTGAATCCAAGCAATTGCTGTGCGGCGCCGGTCAATTCATCGAGCACGGGCGGTGCGATTGCCGCGTCGCCCTCGCTTGCCTGGCCTTGCGTTTGCACGCCTTGCGCCGTCACGAACAGGCTCAATGGCTCGCCGCTGCGCGCCACCTGCACGGCTTGCTGGTCGCCGATCACGGTCAGCACCGTTTGCGTGCCGAGTTCGGGCGCGCGCGTGGTCAGCGCATTGATCTGCGCACCGGCATCGAGCAAGCCTTCCTGCGATTCGGAATTGGCCAGGAACACATAACCATAATCGAGTGCCGCAGGCAGGCCCGTTCGCCCTTGCAGGCGCGCATGCACGCGCACGATGCGGCCGATCACCTGCACGGCAAATCCGGGATCGCGCACGCCGCGCAGAGCCGCAAGCGTAAACGCGCGCGGCGCGTCGAAGCCCAGCGCGACCGCCATCTTGAAGATCAAAACTTCCACGGTGGGATCGTTCGCCAGCGCGATCAAATCCGGATCCGGCTCGCTCGCCGTGTGTACGCGCACGGCGGATTCGGGAAACTTCAAGGTTTCGATCAAATACTTCTGCGCAGCTTTCTGCGCCTGCGCGCCGTCCGGAACCTGCACCAGCATCAGCGGCGTCAGGTCGATGCGGGCCTGCTTCAAGGTGTCGGCAATGCGTCGGTGCATGGCCGCGCATTCGGCCAGCGCCAGATGCTCGAAATCGACCAGTTGTGCGGCGTCTTCATCGCGCGCCAGAAAGCGCACGACGCGCACGCCCTGCTTGAGCAAGCCGGCTTGCACCGCGTCGTAGCGGCTCACCGAGGCCCAATCGGCCGGCACCCCGACGTTCCAGCCGGTATCGCGCTCGAAGGTCAGCGCATCGGCATCGCGCGGCGTGGCGGTCATCATCAAGGTGTAGTCGGGCGTCAGCACGTCGGCGAAAAAGCGTTTGGCCTCGGCGGCACGATGAAAGCCGTGGTGCGCCTCATCGACGATACAGCCGATGCGCAACCCAACTGCGCGCGCCTGCGCAATCAAAACATCCAACGCCAAGCCCGCATCGCCCGTGGTGCGCGCGCGGCGCGAGTCCGCGTTGCGCGCTGCGACCGAAGCCCAGGTGGTGACGAACACGCCGCCACTCGCGACGGCTTCGACGCTGCGGTTGTTTTCCAGATCGAACAGGCGCAGTTCCGGCACCTGCGCCGCCAATACTTTGCGCGATTGCTCGACCAGCCCGGCGAATGGCGCAAACCAAAACCACAGCACGCGCTCCGCTTTGGACAGCCGCGCCAGCGCCTCGCAGGCGACCAGCGTTTTGCCGGCGCCGGTAGGCGCTTGCAGGACGATGGCGCCATCGCGGCGGCGCGCGGCATCGAGCTGCGCCGCATCGGCCCCGCGCAAAACGTCGTACACCGCGCGCACATTGGCAAAACGCGCGACAAGTCCGGCGCAGACCTCTTGTTGAAAATCCTTGAGGGTGGCGGGCATGTCAGCGTCCGAAGCGTTCGCGCAGGGTTTGGGGAATGGGTTGCCACGCGGCGGCGGGCGCGAGTTCGCGCACGCGCTCCGGCGCCCAGCAGTACACCGTCGCGGCGGCGTGGTCGATGGTGGCGAGCCAGTCGCGCAGGCGGGCGAGGTGCGCCGCGTTGAAATCGGCCAGATAGGCGACGTTGTCCGCTGCCGCGAATCCCTGCGCCGGCCACGGCGACAGCGGCTTGCCGTGCAACAACAGCAACGCAAGCCAGATTTGGCCGTGGTCGATTTTCAATGCGAGCCGGTGCGAGGCGATGCGCCGCGCGCGCAAGTAGGCGAAGCCGCCATCCAGCCCCGCGACGGCCTCGCCCTTGGCATTGCTGTAACCGCCGAGCACGCGGCGCACGCGCTGCGCGCACACGTCGCGGCACAGGTTTTTGTCGGGCGTTTCCTCGGTCGCCTCGGTGCTGGAGACGAGAATAAAGCGGCGCGTGCCGCCGTCTTCGGCGTTCAATTTGGCGACGGCGTGCGCCGTGGTGCCGGAGCCGGCGAAGAAATCGAGGACAATGGCATCCTTGTCGCAGGCGATTTTCACGATTCTTTCGATCAGTGACACCGGCTTTGGCGTACTGAAAACTTTGTCGCCCTCGAAAATCGCCATCAATTCCTTGGTCGCATCGGTGGCCGTGTCCACATCATCCCAGATGGTGAACGGGTTTTTGCCACGACTCTCTGCCTCGGAAAGAAACCGCTTGTATTGCGGCCTGCTGGTTCCGCGACGGCCAAAGACGATGCGGTTCTCGGCCAGCGCATCCTCGTACTTCTCTCTTGTCATTCGCCAATGTCGTCCATTCGGCGGCAGAAATGTTTCACCACTGTTCGGATTCGTAATCGGATACGTCAGATTCGGGCGGATGTTGGGCGCGTCGAACGGGTCAGCCACCCAAGGACCTCGTGGGTCGTTGTCCGGGTTTGCAAAATTGCCAGCCTCAATCGGCAGCGGACGCAATGAAAACTGGGAGCGATCCCGCGCATAGCACAGCGTGTAGTTGTGCGCGAGCGAAACGTCGGTGTCGTTCTGGCTCGACTTGCGGTGATTCCAGATAAAGTCGGCGACGAAATTGTTTTCCCCAAACACCCGATCCATCAACATCCCAAGCCGGAACAATTCGTTGTCGTCGATGGAAACAAAGATCACGCCATCGTCCGCTAGCAGGTCGCGCGCAAGCACGAGGCGCCGGTACATGAACTCCAGCCACAGCGAGTGGCGGAAGCGGTGGGTCTTGTCGACGAAGCGGTCGTTGTAGACGAAATCGCGGTTGCCGGTGTTGTACGGCGGATCGATGTAGATGCAGCGAATCTTGCCCGCGTGCGTCATGCGCAACGCGCGCAGGGCGTCGTAGTTGTCGCCCTCGATGATGAGGTTTTGCCACGGCGCCGCACCGTGGCTCAAGGCCGGGTCGAGGTCGAAAGCGACGTAGTCGTCGTTGAGCGCCGCATCGGCGTCGATCTCCTCGCGCTCCCAGACGAGGCCAAGCTGCCGCTCCGCGTCGCGCCGTTCGAGCAGGCGGATCAACGTGTCCTTGTCGTATTCGGCGTATTTCGACATCGATGCGGCCATGCCCGGTTGCTGCGGCGAAGGTCGAATCATACCGGCTGGCACGCGGGCATGCTCGGGGCGCGGCCCGACAAGTCGCGTTTATCCGATGCCTCAGGCGGCCAGCTTCAACGTCGGATGCAGCCCGGCGCGCGAGGCAAGCGTCAGCAGCATGTCCAGGCTGAAGTCTTCCCATTTGCCACGCAGCAAGCGGGAGATGCGTGGCTGCGTCACGCCAAGCTGACGCGCGGCTTCGGCTTGGGTCCAGCCTTGGGCTTTCAGATGCTGTTCCATGCGAATCATGACCTCGGCGCGCAGCTTCATCACCTCGGCCTCGGCTGGATCGAAGCCCAGATCCACGAATACGTTGCCGCTGCTCTTGATGCGGCGGGTATCAGTCCAGCGAGGATCGGTTTTGGTCATGGCTCAGGCTCCTATCAATTTGTAGCGCTTGGCAGCGAGGTCGAGATCAGCGCGTGAGGTCTTCTGCGTTTTCTTCTGAAAGGCGTGCAGCACGTACACGGCGGCGGCAAACTTCGCAACGTAGATCGCCCGAAAAGTACCATCCGTATCACGAATGCGAATCTCGACTGCGCCGCCACCCACGACAGGCATCGGTTTGAAGTCCGTAGGCTCGCCGCCGAATTGCACCCGCATCAATTCCAGGCCCAGCTGGTGACGAACGGTAGCCGGCATGGCGCGAATATCGGCCTGGCTGGTACCAAGAAACTCGAGCGGCTTCATGCGCGGCACGATATCTTCATCGGCATGAATATGCAAATTTTTGCATTGCGCCCTCGCGCGCCGGTCTGCGCTGCCGCGCAAGAACTGCGACGGAAAAAGCCGGATTAGCGCTTTGTCTCACGGCGGGAGAGGGGGAATCCGCCAAGCTTCGAGGCGCAGCGGAAAAGAAAAACCGCGCTTGAGCGCGGCTTTTGGCATGCGGCACGACGTTGGATTTGCAGTGGTGGGCAGTACAGGGATCGAACCTGTGACCCCCACCATGTCAAGGTGATGCTCTACCGCTGAGCTAACTGCCCACTGCAAATCGAACGTCGTTGCGGCGCTCGAAAAGGACGTTTCGAGGGGGCGCAAGAATACCGGATGGGGCGGGGTAGGGCAACCTTTTTGTCGGGTTGCGCCCGGCCGCATGGGTGCTTCAGTCGGCCTTCTTCAGCGCCACCACCGAGTTCAGGCCGCCGAAGGCGAACGAATTGCTGAGCACGGCGCGCACGGCTTTCTCGCGTGCGGCGTTCGGCACATAGTCGAGGTCGCAGGCGGGGTCCGGGTCGAGGAAGTTCATCGTCGGCGGCAGGATGCCGTGGCGCAGCGCGCCGATGGCGGCGACCATTTCGAGCGCTCCGGCGGCGCCGAGCGCGTGGCCGTGCATGGATTTGGTCGAGGACACCGCAAGCGCGTCGGCATGCGTGCCAAACGTGCGCCGGATGGCCTTGGTTTCGGTCGGATCGTTGGCCGGCGTCGCCGTGCCGTGGGCGTTGATGTAGCCGATGTCCTCGGGATTGAGGCCGCCATCGGCAAGCGCGTTCTGCATCGCGCGCGCGACGGTGACCTCAGCGGGGAATACCATGTCGGCGGCGTCCGCAGTCATGCCGCTACCGGCGAATTCGGCGAGGATGGTCGCGCCGCGCGCTTTGGCGTGCTCCCATTCCTCGAACACGAAAATGCCCGCGCCTTCGCCGAGCACCATGCCTCGACGCTGCTTGCAGAATGGTCGGCAGGTATCGTCGGCGGTGACGCGCATGGCTTCCCAGGCTTTCATCACCGTGACGGTGACGCAAGCTTCGCTGCCGCCGGTGACGGCGAAGTCGACCTTGCCGCTGCGGATCATGTCCGCGGCCTGGCTCATCGCGTGATTGGCCGAGGCGCAGGCGCTGACCACGGCGAACGTCGGGCCGCTCAGGCCGAATTCGATGCCGATGTGACAGGCCGGGGCATTGGCCATGACGCGGATGATCGTGAGCGGGTGCATGCGCGGATTTTTCTCGGCGAAAAAACGGCGCGACTGTTCGTTGTGCGAATTCTCGCCGCCGATACCGCTGCCGACGAGGCAGGCGCTGCGCTCGCCGCGACCGTCGCTGCGGAAGTCGAGGCCGGACTGGGCGACGGCTTCGCGTGCGGCGATGAGGGCGAATTGGGAAACGCGGTCGAGCAGCGGCAGGCGCTTTGCGTCGATGTGCGCGGCGGGGTCAAACCCACGCACTTCGGCGGCTATCTTGACGTTGAGCTGATCGGTTTCGATGTTTTCGATCGGGCCGATACCGCTGCGGCCTTCTCTCATCGCCGCCCAGGTGGCGGTGGCGGTATGGCCGAGCGCGGTGATCGCGCCCATGCCGGTGATGGCGACACGTCGTTGCGAATGCACGGTGGTTTTCTTGTGGCCGCTCTCAGCCCTGCGCGGCGGGGGCATCGCCGGCGGCTTTTTCCGCGACGAGTTTCTCCACCGCCTCGACCAAGCCGCGCACCGAGTTGGTGTCGAAGTTCGGGTCGCGGTCGGGCATCGTAATTTTGTAGTGGTCTTCGATCTCGAAAATGATCTGCACCGCGTCGAGCGAGGTGATTTCCAGATCTTTCAGGGTCGAGTCGAGCGTGACCTTGCTCGCGTCGATGTTGGCTTCCTTGGCGATGATGGCGAAGACGGTATCCTGGACTTGACTCATGTGAGGTCTCCGTGGGGTGCGGCAATGATAGCGCACAAGCGCGCCGGCGGATCGAACGGCTAAGCCCGGGTTGCGGCCTTGCTCTCGACGAGGCGTTTGAAGAAGGCGGCACTGCGTTCGATCACGATGTCGCGCTCTTGATCGACCGTGATCATGTGGTAGCTCTTGTCGAGAATCTGCGTTTCGTGCGGGCCGCGCAGTTCGCGCTCGAGATGGCGCACGTTGGCGAGACTGGCTACGTCGTCCTCGCGCGCATGCAAAATCAGGCTGGGCGCGACGACCTGCGGCAACAGCTTGCGCACGCGCCAGGACAACCGATAGAACTCCGCGAGCGAGGGCCACGGGTTGCCGGGCAGACCGCCTTCGTCGCTGTGTCCGCTCAGCATGGCGCCAGCGATCCGCTGGCGGATGCGTTCGTCCTTGATGCCGTAGGGAAATTGCTCGTGAAAATGGGTGTGCTTGCCGATGCCGAGGCTGACCGCCATCGGCAGCAGAAACGAGAGATGCTTGCCGTACCAGGGAATCGTCCAGCCGTCGTAGCGGAAGGTCGTTCCGTACAGGCCGAGGCCGGCGACTTGTTCGGGCCTCTCGGCGGCAAGGCGCAGGGCCAGCAACGAGCCCATCGACAGGCCGGCGACGAACAGGTGATCCACTTGCGCGGCGAGCTTGTCGGCCGCATCGCGCACGCTCTGGAACCAGTCGCTGCGACCGGTCGCAAGCAAGTCGGCCTCATTGCCGCAGTGGCCGGCGAGTTGCATGCCGTAGGTGGTGAATCCATGGCGCTGCAAACCCTTGGCGACGAACCGCATTTCCGCGGGCGTACCAGTCAGGCCGTGAATCAGCAGCACGCCGGAGCGACCGCCGGGCAGGATGTATTCGACGTTTTTGATCATCGGGGAAAGGTAGCGCCGCGGGCGTTAACGGGTGCTTCACGCAATTTTACTACGAAACACGGGATGGAACGCGCTGCCGGCGCGTGTCGGGCGCTCAACGTCGGTCGAGCTTCGCCATCGCGCGAACTGGGAAGGTGCCGACGCCCTTGAATTTCGGTGGCGTGGCGCTGAAGGTGAAACCGTCGTCCGGCAACGCGCCAAGATTGCACAGATGTTCGACGATCAGGATATCGGCGCCGAGCAAGGTGCTGTGCACCGGGCGCTCGTTGCCGCGCGTGTCATCGATGTTGTGCGCATCGATGCCGACCAATTTGACGCCATGATCGCGCAGGTACATCGCCGCGTCGGCGGTGAGGAACGGGCTGCCTTCGTAGTACTGCGGCGTGTTCCAGTGCGTGTCCCATCCGGTGTGGACGAGCACCGCACGACCCAGGATTGGCTTGTCGCGGAACGTCGAGGCATCGATCGCCCTTGCCTGCGTGTACGGCGCGCGCACGACGGTGGCGTCGAGATCGGTCGTTGCGTCGATCGCGATTTGCGAAAGATCCTTGCCGTCGGCGTAGCGATGGAACGGGCAGTCGAGATAGGTGCCGGTATTCGCAACCATGTCGATGCGCGCGATCTGGAATTCCGTGCCGGCAGCGTACATCGTGCGCGATGCCTCGCGGCTCAGGTAGTCGCAGACGAGGGGGGCAGGCAGGCCCTTGTAGGTTACGAGACCGTGTTCGATCGTGTGCGACAGGTCGACGAACGAGCGATGGTGATGCGACGCAGCCATCAAACGGCGCTGCGAATTTCGCTGGTGCGCATCGGCGCGTACTGCGGCCAGCGCTGGAGAATCGCGGTGCGGACGCCCACGGCATCGATCCCCGCTTCCGCAAGCAGTTGCTCGCGGCTGGCATGTTCGAGGTAACTGTCGGGCAGGCCGAGAGGCAAAATGGGAATTTGTATATTTTGCGCGGAAAGATACTCGGCGACCGCACTGCCGGCGCCGCCGGCGATGGCGTTGTCTTCGACGGTGACGATGGCGCCGTGCGTGCGCGCGAGGTCGAGAATCAAGGCTTCGTCGAGCGGCTTGACCCAGCGCATGTCGACCACCGTTGCGCCAAGCTCGGCGCCGACGGCGAGCGCCGCGGCGAGCGGGCTGCCGAAGGCGAGAATGGCGAGACGCGCACCGCGTTGCCGCACCTCGGCTTTGCCGATCGGCAGCGGTTTGAGTTCTGCCTCGAGCTTCGCGCCCGCGCCGCTGCCGCGTGGGTAACGCACGGCGGCGGGACCCTCATGCAGAAACGCGCTGGTAAGCAAGCGTCGGCACTCGTTCTCATCGCTCGGTGCGGCGATGGCCAGGTTCGGGATGCAGCGCAAATAGGTCAGATCGAAGCTGCCTGCGTGCGTGGCGCCGTCGGGACCGACCACACCGGCACGATCGATGGCGAAGGTGACGTCGAGATTCTGCAAGGCGACATCGTGAATCGCCTGATCGTAGGCACGCTGCAAGAAGGTCGAGTAGATCGCCACTACCGGCTTGGCGCCTTCGCAGGCCATGCCCGCGGCGAGCGTGACCGCATGCTGCTCGGCGATGCCGACATCGAAATAGCGCTGCGGGAATTCTTTCGAGTAGCGCACGAGACCCGAACCTTCGCGCATCGCGGGCGTGATCGCGAGCAGGCGTGCGTCCGCACGCGCCTGATCGCACAGCCAATCGCCGAACACGTCGGTATAGGTCTGTTTGCCGGGTGCCTTCTTGACCAAGCCCTTGATCGGATCGAACGGGCCGACGGCGTGGTAGTCGATCTGCTGCGCCTCGGCAGGCGCGTAACCCTTGCCCTTGGTGGTGATGACGTGTAGCAGTTGCGGGCCTTTCAAGTCTTTCAGCGTTTTCAGCGCCTGCAACAACTGCGGCAGGTCGTGGCCGTCGATCGGGCCGAAATAATGAAAGCCGAATTCCTCAAACAGGGTCGAAGGCACGAACATGCCTTTCAAATGTTCTTCCCAACGCTTGAAGAAACGCCACAGCACGCCGTGCGGGCGCATGCTGTTTTTCGCCTTCTCGCGCATCGCGTTGAGCGTGCGGCTGGTCATCAGGCGCGCGAGCATCTTCGGCAGCGCGCCGACGTTCTCGCTGATCGACATCTGGTTGTCGTTGAGGATCACGAGCACGTCAGTATCGAGCGCGCCGCCGTGGTGTAGCGCCTCGTAGGCCATGCCGCCGGTCAGGCCGCCATCGCCGATCACGGCGACGACCTTGCGCTGGCCCTGTGCGGCAATGGCCATGCCGATGGCCGCCGAAATCGACGTGGAGGAATGGCCGACGCCGAAGGTGTCGTACTCGCTCTCATCGCGACGCGGAAACGGGGCGAGGCCGCCCGCCTGCTTGATCGTGTGGATGCGCTCGCGCCGACCGGTGAGAATTTTGTGCGGGTAGCACTGATGGCCCACGTCCCAGACGAGGCGATCATCTGGCGTGTGATAGACATAGTGCAGCGCGACGGTCAGCTCGACCACGCCCAGCCCCGCACCAAAATGCCCGCCGACACCGGCGACCTGCTCGATCAGGTATTCGCGCAGTTCGCGCGCTACATCTGGCAACTCTGCCTCACTGAAGCTGCGCAAGTCGCTTGGCGAATCGATGCGGGAAAGGCGCGGATAGCGAGTGGAATCGGTCATTTCATACTTGATCTGCGCGGCCGAGCGGGGCCGTCGGGAGAATGCGCGGTCGCCAAGGAGCGCGCGAATGCGCTATTTTCGGCCAGTGCGCGGGCCCGGGCAAGTCGCGCGCTGCAAAAATCGGGGAAGGGGCGAGGATTTCTGCGGGCGGCGACGTCTTCAGGCTCCGTGGGGTTTCTTGCGCAGGCGCTCGCGAATGGCCTTGCGGATGCGGATTTGCCGGTCCGCATCGTGCGCCTCGCTCAGGCGTCGCGTGTGTGCGGTGACGAGATCGCCGCGCGTGAGCAGGCCGACGATTTTCTTCGGTGCCGCGCGCGCGACCACGGCGACGCTGCCGATTTTTTCTTCCACCATGTGATCGGCCGCTTCGCGCAGCGAGTTGTCCTCGAACACGATGACTGGCGCATCGGCGAGCAATTCGCCGACGCGTCGGCTGTCGGCATTCGTCACATCGAGCAGTTGCCGACGGGTGACGATGCCGCGCAAGTCGCCGGCGTCGTCGAGTACCGGATAGCCCAGAAACTGCGCTTTGGCCTCGCCCGAGGCCAGCCAGCGGCGAATCGTGGCGAGATCGTCGCTCGCATTGAGCACGGTCAGATCGCGCGAGCACGAATCGCGCACCAGCACCTGATCGAGATAGTCGGCGGCGTATTCGCTCGGCACGCGCACGCCGCGGCGCGCGATCTTCTCGGTCATGATCGTCTGGCGCATGCACAGACAGGAGACGAGATAGGCCATCGAACAGCCGCCGAGCAGCGGCAGCAGGCCGGCCGGCTGCAAGGTCGTCTCGAACGCGAACACGATCGAGGCGAGCACCGCGCGCGACGCGCCGGCGAACATCGCCGCCATGCCGACCAGACCGGCGATGCGCGGATCGATGCCCGCGTGCGGCAGCAGCGGGGCGGCGAGCAGGCCGGCGATCGCACCGAGCGCGCCACCGATGGTGAATAGCGGCGCGAGCGTGCCGCCCGAGGTGCCGCTGCCGAGTGCGATCACCCACGACAGGAATTTCATCGCGCCGAGGAACGCCAGCGCGTGCAACGCAAAGCCGCCGGAAACGATCTGCTCGATATTCGTGTAGCCGACGCCGAGCGTCAACGGCGCGAAATAGCCGACGATGCCGACGGCGAGGCCACCGAGCGCGGGCCACCACATCCAGTGGATCGGCAGATGATCGAACGCATCCTCGACCGCGTACACCGCGCGGGTGACGCCGACGCTGACGAAACCGAGCAGCGCACCGAGCGCAACGTAGAACAGCAGCGCGCCCGCGCCGGGGTAGTCGACCGGCGGCATGGCGAATACCGCGTGCGAGCCGACCATCGCGTAGCGGATGCCGGTCGCCGTGGTCGCGGCCAGCGCGACCGGAATCAGCGAGCGCGGACGCAGCTCGAACAGCAACAATTCGACGGCGAGAATCACCGCCGAGATCGGCGAGCCGAATACCGCGGCCATACCCGCCGCTGCGCCGGCGGCGAGCAAGGTCTTGCGCTCGATGGCGGTGACGCGCAGGACTTGCCCGATCAGCGAGCCCAACGCGCCGCCGGTGGCGATGATCGGGCCTTCCGCACCAAACGGGCCGCCGGTACCGATCGCGATCGCCGAGGACACCGGCTTCAAAAACGTGATCCGCGCGGGAATGCGGCTTTGGTTGAGCAGCACCTGTTCCATCGCCTCGGGAATGCCGTGCCCGCGGATCGCCGCCGAACCCCAACGCGCCATCGCGCCGACGATCAAGCCGCCGACGACTGGCACGAGAATCACCCACAGGCCGAGGTGATGGCCTGCGGGCGAGGTCAGTTCGGTCGAATAGCGCCCGTAGAACGCGACATTGGTGACGATGCCGATCAATGCGGTCAGCCATTGCGCGATCAGCGCACAGGCGCTGGCGAGCAGAATCGCGAGCACCGAAACCAGCAGCACGCGCTTGTCCAGTTGCGCCGATTTGCGCGGCACGCGTGCGGCGGCCATCACCTCGCCAAGGCCGGGGGATACCGGCAATGGATCGGCCGCGCTCGGTAATGGGCGCGGAGGCGGGGCGGGGGTATCGGCCATGAGCGTAGACAATGATCCGTGCGGGTTGCACGGCGCGCATTGTCCGCTTTTTGGACGCTCAATGCTTGGCGGGCGGGGGTGGCTCGGCGCTCGACGGCGGATCTTTGGGCGCGGCATCGGGCGAGGCGTTTTGCGCCGGGCCCACGTTCACGTTGCCGTACATCGCGCCGACGTAGTCGTCATGGGCTTGTTGCATGCCCGCGGCGAAATCGTTGCCATTGCCGAGCAGGCGGGTGAACGTACCATCGTAGATATCCAGATTGCCGACGACGCCCAAATGCGAGCCGGTGATGCCGTTCTTTTGCTCCGTGAAGCGACGGTTCACCCGCAACGCCGTTGCCTTGTCGCCGTATTTTTCGTCGAGTTCTTGCCAGATGGCGTTGGCGCGCGTCCGATCGTCGGAGGAAAGCTGAGCGTAGGCGGATTGCAAGGTTTTGTCCGCCAGTGGGTCGTGTTGCTCGGCCGCGATGCCGAGCCACGCCACGGCGCGCAGTTTGTCCACGGGGGTGCCGCGGCCACTCCAGTACATCAGGCCGACGTTGTACTGCGCGGTTTTGTTACCCCAGTAGCTGGCCAGCTCGAACATTTCGAGCGCGGCGCGGTCGTTTTTTTTGCCCAAATAGGCATGGGCTTGTTGGTCGTAGTACACGCCGGGCGCAAGCGAGGTGGTGAAGGCGGCGGAGTTGGCCGCCCTCGCCACGCACGGCGACAGCATGCCGACAAAGCAGGCGAAAGCCAAAAAGCGAATGGCCCTGGACTTCATGGACGAAGTATCCCTTTCGTGAATACCTGAAAGGTAGTTGATTTCCTTTTTTTTGCAAATCAGCAAGTTTGGTAAGTAATTGCCCCCGCTGCCGCCGTCAGGTGGCCATTCGCCGCTTCTTCGGCAGATGGTTCATGAGGAATTCCATCTGGTCGGCGAGGATGTTGCGATTCGACAAGATGAGGTGCTCGACCCAGCTTGGTCGATAGGGCACCGCGAGCAGTGGCATGCCGGCTTGTTGCGGCGTATGGCTGCCCTTGCGAATATTGCAGGCGAGGCAGGCGCTGACGACGTTTTCCCACAGATCGAGCCCGCCCTTGGACAGGGGCATGACGTGGTCGCGGGTCAGCCCGCCGCGCGAGAAGTGCTCGCCGCAATACAGGCAAAGCATGCGATCGCGCGCGAACAGGGCGGCATTGGTCAGCGCGGGGGCGGGGTCGGTGGTGCGCAGGCGTGCGTGGCTGCGGCTGGCGACGATCGGGTGCAGGTCGAGCGTGGATTGCTCACCGGTCAGTCGGCTCGTGCCGCCGTGGATGGTCAGGCACGGATTACCGAGCGTCCACGACACCGCGTCGCGCACGTACAGGCATACCGCGTCCTGCCAGGAAATCCAGTCGAGGATGCGGCCGTTGGAATCGAGCGAGAGCACGCGCGTGGCGTGGATGTCGCTGACCTTGCGCGGCGCGAAAGGCACCCGGCGCTCGAGTTCGATGGCGGCGGCTTGGGTCTGGACAGTCGAAGATCTGTGACTCGGCATCCGGTGTCACCAGTAGCGCCACAAGGGCGGGCGTGGGCGATTCGCTGCCAAACGATCGTATCCGGGTTCGCAGCATAGCGGAATTTACGCGATGCGTGCGACCGGCGGATGACGCCCGGCTCGACGGGTCGCGCACGCGGATTCAGGCGGGGACGAGGTCGAATGCAATCGTCAAACGCGTGTCGTCGCCCTGAAACGGCACCGTGCCGTGCCAGAAATACGAGGGAAACAGAGCGAGCAAGCCGGGTTCGGGACGGATGAAATGCTGGGCATCGAGCACGGGGACGGTGGGATAGCCCGGCTCACCGAACTGGAGCCAGCCGGAGCGGTCGGCTGGCGCGTCGGCGGTGGCGCTCATCGATGCGGCGGCCATGGTGCGCGGCAGGCGAATGTAGCAGGCCGAGGACAGCCAGCCCTTCGGATGCACATGGTTGGTGTGGAAACCGCCGCCGTTCAAGCGCGCCGACCAGATGCCCGCGACGCGGTAGTCGCCGCGGTTGCGTCGGCGCAAGGGGTCGCTGCCACGACCGATGGCGGCGATATGGCAACGGATCGGGTCGTCGATGGCGTGCAGAAATGCGCGCACGGCGGCATCGTCGACATCGAGCAGATTCTGCGCGGTCTGCGAGCCGTGGCGCAGCGACTGGTGCAGCGGATGCGTGCGCAGCGTGTGCAGGCGATCCAGGCTCGCCGCAAGATCGTGCAGGTAGCTCTGCACATCGCGCCAGCCCGGTGGCGCTTTGATTGGGTACGCGCCAACCATGGTCGGATAGTCGCAGTATTGGGCATGGCGCGCATCGCCGAGCAAGCGCCATGCGGCCGCTTGGGCGGCGAGCAGGCGTTGGTCGTCGGGATAGGCGTGCAGCATCGTTTCGGCTTGCCGCAAGGCGCCTTCGGCATCGCCGGTTGCGAACAGCGCTTCGATGCGCGCGTGCCGCGTGGCGGTATCGTCCGGGTTGATGCGCGCCGCGCGCTCGACCAGGCGCAACGCGAGTGCCGGATCGATGCGCAACGCGGCATGGCTGGCGGCGACGAGGGTTTCGACGGAAGCGTCTTCGAGTTCGACGCAGGCGGCCAACGAGCGATGGGCGGCCTGTGCATCACCGGTCGCTTCGAGCACGCTGGCACGCACCACATACAAAGGTTGTGCGTGAGGGTGGCGACGCAAGGTCTCATCAAGGGCGGCGGTGGCGGCCGCCGCATCGCCACGCCGCATCCAAACCAACTGGGCGAGGTTGCGGTGCGCGTCGGCGAATTCGGGTCGTTCGCGCACCACATCGCGCAGCAAGGCTTCCGCTTCGTCGTGGCGGTCGGTGGCGATCAGCGTGCGCGCGTGCAGGTATTTTGCTTCGGGCGACACCGCGCCGAGTGCGATGGCGCGACGCATGGTCTTTTCGGCATCGCGATGCCGGCCGCCGGCGTCGAGTGCGGCGGCGAGGTGGAATGCCACGTCTGCGTCGTCGGGAAGCAGGGCGGCGATGCGGCACCAGATATCGGCGGCTTCGTCGCTGCGGCCCAACGCGTTCAGCGCAATCGCATGCTGGCGCAGAAGCTCGGCGTCGGCATGCGGCTTTGCGATGTGCGGATGCGTGATGGCGAGCGTTTCCGCGAAACGTCGCGACGCGTTGAGATGGAGGGCGAGCAAGTTCGCGCTGCGTGGATACGGGCGACTGCCGGCGAGTGCGCGGCGCAAGGCGTGCTCGCCTTCGTCGGCGCGCCCGGATCCGAGCAGCAATTCGCCGAGCGCGCATTGCGCGGGCGACCATGCCGGATCGATCGCAACGGCCTGTCGCAGCTCGCGTTCCGCTTCGGCGCGATCGCCGATGCCGAGCAGGGCACCGGCCAGCAAACGTCGCGCTTCGACGAAACGCGGCTCGTGAGCGAGCACTTGTTCGAGCGTGGCGCGCGCAGCGACGAAGTTGCCGGCTTGCAGCAGCGCGGATGCGCGCTGCATGGATTGCAGCAGTTGCGGGTTCATGCCACCGGTTTGACCATGCTCAGGATTTCGACGCCGAAGCCGTGGCGCTCGTACAGCTTGCGCGCACGCGCGTTGTTCGGAAATACGCCGAGGGTGAGAAAACGACAGCGATGTTCCTTCGCCCATGCATCGGCGAAGCGCAGCATCGTGCCGGCGACGCCACGCCCCTCGTATTCGGCGGCGACGACGAGGTCGGCGATGTGGCAGTTCAACGCGCCGGTGAAGAAATCCTTGCGCGTCTGCAGGTGCAGAAAGCCAAGCAAAGTCGCATCCTGGTCCTCGGAGACGAACAAATGCGACGTCGGCGGCAACGTGCGCAGATGGTGCTCGATGTCGCGGCGCACGCCGGCGAGCGTCTCGTTGCGTTTACGCCAGACCGGCAGTTCGAACTCGGCGAAACGGCTTGCCAGGGCGAGGATGAAATCGTCGTCGTCCGCATGGGCGAGGCGGACGTGGATGTCGATTTCCGAAGCGCGGTCGTTCATGGCAACACGAAGGGCGATCGATTATCCAAACAAGGCGTCGGGCATCGCCAACAGGCTGTCGGTACCGGCTTCGATCGCCGCCTTGTGGGTCAGCGTGCGCGGCAGGAGGCGGGCAAAAAAGAACCGCGCAGTGTGGCGCTTGGCTGCCTTGAAATCGGCGGACTGCTTCGAGGCATCCGCCGCGACGACGCTGCGTGTCCAGAAATAGGCGAGCGCAACGTAGCCGGAATAAAACAGATAGTCGACTGCCGCCGCGCCGACCTCGTCCGCGTTCGCCATCGCGCGCTTGCCGAGCGCGAGGGTGAGGTCGCCCCATTCCTGCGCCGCCTTGGCCAGCGGGCCGACGAATTCGGCAAGCGCGGCATTCGCGCCTTGCGCCTTGCAGAACGCGCCGATTTCTTCCAGGAAATGACGCAAGCCGACGCCTTGCGTGGCGAGGATCTTGCGTCCGAGCAAATCCAGCGACTGGATACCCGTGGTGCCTTCGTAGATCGTGGTGATGCGCGCATCGCGCTCGAATTGCTCGATGCCGGTTTCGCGGATGTAGCCGTGGCCGCCATGTATCTGCACGGCGTGATAGGTACATTCCTGCGCGACCTCGGTGAGCAGGCCTTTGACGATAGGGATCAGGAACGAGAGCAGTTCATCGGCGCGTTTGCGCTCGGCGTCATCGGGCGAGCGCTCGACCAGATCGACCAGCGTTGCCGCGTAGTAGGAGAGTGCGCGCGTGCCCTCGGCGAAGGCTTTCTGGGTCAGCAGCATGCGGCGGATGTCGGCGTGCACGATCAGCGGATCGGCCGGTTTGTCCGGAAACTTCGCGCCGCTGAGCGCGCGCCCTTGCAGGCGCTCGCGCGCGTAGGCGAGCGAGATTTGATAGGCGCGTTCGATCATGCCGAGGCCCTGGATGCCGACCGCGAGGCGTGCGGTGTTCATCATCGTGAACATCGCGTTGAGGCCTTTGTTCGGCGCGCCAATCAGATAGCCTTCGGCGGCGTCGAAGTTCATCACGCAGGTGACCGAGGCCTTGATGCCCATCTTGTGTTCGATCGCGCCGCAGACGACGGCATTGCGCGCGCCCATGTTGCCTGCGCGATCGACCTTGAACTTGGGCACGATGAACAGCGAGATGCCTTTGACGCCTGCAGGCGCATCGGGCAGGCGCGCAAGCACGAGGTGGACGATGTTTTCGGTCAGGTCGTGTTCGCCTGCGGTGATGAAGATTTTCGTGCCGCTGATGCGATGGCTGCCATCGGTGGCGGGCTCCGCACGCGTGCGCAGCAGGCCAAGATCCGAACCGCAGTGAGGCTCGGTCAGGCACATCGTGCCGGTCCAGCGACCTTCGATGATGGGTTTGAGAAATGCCTGTCGCTGCCACTCCTCGCCATGATGCTTCAACGCTTCGGATGCGCCGTGCGAGAGCAATGGAAAATTGCCCCACGACAGATTCGCCGAATCGAGCATTTCCTTGATCGGCGCGCCGATCGATTCAGGCAGGTGCTGGCCGCCGTAGGCTTCCGGCGCGTTGAGACTGCTCCAACCGCCATCGACGTATTGCCGATACGCTTCCTTGAAACCCTTCGGCGTGGTCACGTTGCCGGTGGCCTTGTCCAGCGTGCAGCCTTCTTCATCGCCACTGGCATTGAGCGGCGCGAGTACCTGTTCGCAGAATTTCGCCGCTTCATCGAAAATCGCATCGAGCGTGTCGCGCGTCGCCGCCTCGCCACCGGGCAGGCGCGCGTAGTGCTTCTCGACATCGAGCAGGTCGAACAGGACGAAACGCATGTCGGCGAGCGGAGCGGCGTAACGGGTCATGGAAGGGTTCCTGTGTGTTTGCGGGGTTCAAGAAATTCCGGACGCGTCAGCGGTACTGGTTCGGAATGCCGGGTACCGGCGACAGCCGACTCTTGTGCTCGAACTTGAAATCCTTGTCCGCTTCGGGAATGCGGATCGTGCCCTTGAGTTCGTAGGCCACGCCACCCGGCGCCTTGATGTCGAGCGCAAACGCTTTTTGCAGATCGACGCTTGGTGCGATCGTGGTGTCGAAGACATCGGCGTTGAGGCCGGGGATATCCATTTCCGGTTTCAAGTCGAGTTGCGCAGCTTGCATGCCGCTGATGCGCAGGTCGGCCTTGAGCGTGGAATAGTGCACGGTCTTGTCGGAAAAATTCTCCAGCCGGATCGACAGTTTCCAGCGCCCGTCCGGCTGCACGGTGAGCAACTGGATCGAAGCATTCGGTGGATTGATCGGGTGCTTGACTCCGCCACCGAAACAGCCGGCGAGCGAGATGAGAATGGCGGTAAGGGCGGCAAGTCGAAGCAGGCGGCTCATGGAGCGGACTCGATGCGGTGGGGCGGAGCGCTACCTTAGCCAAAACTGCCGTGCGGCGGAAGCGCCGCGAGACATCGGGCCGTTTCAAACATCGACGCTGTTAAAATTCGCGCATGATGCCGACTGCCATTGACGTTCTCCATGCTGTTTTTGGTTATCCCGCCTTCCGTGGCGAGCAGCAGGCGATCATCGAGCACGTCGCAGGCGGTGGCGATGCGCTGGTGCTGATGCCGACCGGCGGTGGCAAGTCGCTGTGCTATCAGATTCCTGCGCTGTTGCGCCCCGGTACGACGGTGGTCGTCTCGCCGCTGATCGCGCTGATGCAGGACCAGGTCGAAGCACTGCACCAGTTCGGCGTGGCGGCGGCGTTCCTGAACTCCAGCCTCGATGCGCGTGCGCAATCCGAGGTCGAGCGCGATTTCGCCGCCGGCAAGTTGAAACTGCTTTACGTCGCGCCCGAGCGCCTGCTCGGCGAACGCTGCCTGGAGCTGATCGCGAAGGCGAACGTTGCCCTGTTCGCGATCGACGAGGCGCATTGCGTATCGCAGTGGGGCCACGATTTCCGTCCCGAGTACCGCCAGCTCACGGTCCTGCACGAGCGCTTTCCCGGCATTCCGCGCATCGCCCTGACCGCGACCGCCGACGCGCCGACGCGCAGGGAGATCGTCGAGCGCCTGAATCTCGACGGCGCGCGCCAGTTCGTTTCGAGTTTCGACCGGGCAAACATCCGCTACCGCGTCGTCGAAAAAGAGAATTCCAAACGCCAGCTCAAGGACTTTCTTGCCGGTCACAAGGGCGAGTCGGGCATCGTCTACTGCCTGTCGCGGCGCAAGGTCGAGGAAACCGCCGAATTCCTCAACGACAACGGCGTCGCGGCGCTTGCGTATCACGCCGGCATGGATGCCGCGCTGCGTGCGCACAACCAGCAGAAGTTTCTGCGCGAGGACGGTATCGTCATGTGCGCGACGATCGCGTTCGGCATGGGCATCGACAAGCCCGATGTGCGCTTCGTCGCCCATCTGGATTTGCCGAAAAGCCTCGAAGGCTACTACCAGGAAACCGGTCGCGGCGGTCGCGACGGCCTGCCCGCCGAGGCGTGGATGTGTTACGGGCTGGGCGATGTGGTGACGCTGGCGCAGTTCATCGCCCAGTCCGAGTCGGGCGAGGAAAGAAAACGCGTCGAGCGCGCCAAGCTCGATGCGCTGCTCGGTTACGCGGAAATCCCGAGCTGCCGGCGCCGCCATCTGCTCGGCTATTTCGGCGAGGTTGTGGAAAAGAATAATTGTGGAAATTGCGACAATTGCCTCAATCCACCGGCTGCGTTCGACGGTACCGAACTCGCGCAGAAGGTGCTGTCGGCCGTCTACCGCACCGGTCAGCGCTACGGCGTCGGCCATCTGACCCACGTGCTGCGCGGCGTCGACGACGAGCGCGTGCGCAATCTCGACCACGACCGGCTCAGCGTGTTCGGCATCGGCGCCGGGCTCGACGAGAAGCAGTGGCGCAGCGTGTTCCGTCAGCTCGTCGCCAACGGCCTGCTCGCGACCGACGCCGAGGGCTATGGCGTGCTGCGCCTGACCGCGGCGAGTCGTGCGGTGCTGCGTGGCGAGGCGTCCGTGCCGCTGCGCAAGCCGGCAAGCAAGGAGGAGCGCCGCGCCACGCGCAAGAGCGCGCGCGGCGAACGCGTGCGTCAGAGCCTCGACATCGCGCCGCACGAGGCGCCGCTGTGGGACGCGCTGCGGGCGACGCGCGCACGCCTCGCGCGCGAGCAGAACGTGCCGGCCTACGTGATTTTCCACGACGCGACCCTGCTCGACATGCTGCGCGCGCGCCCGCGCAAGGTCGACGAGCTCGGCGCCATCGGCGGCGTCGGTGCGGCGAAACTGGAGCGCTACGGCGTGGCGTTTCTCGACACGATTCGCGCGGCAGGCTAGGGCGCGATACCGCGCGCCGCTGCGTCAGGTGCGCGAATTTGGGTTTCCGGCTACGCAGAAAACCTTAATGCCCGCTGTGGAGAATGAGCGTTTTCGAGCGCCGCCGCTTCCGTGCGCAGGCTGCGGGCACTAAAATGCCGGGGCGGCGCGGACTTGCATGATTCAAGAAGCGCTCCCGATTTCCGTATCCCCGAGGTTACTTCGTGTCCGACTGGACCCTGCTCTGTGATTTCGACGGCACGATTTCCGTCGAAGACACCACCGATACCCTGCTCGAACGCTTCGGTCAGCCGGGGTGGGAAAAATTCGAGGACGACTGGAAGGCCGGCCGCATCGGTTCGCGTGAGTGCATGGCTGCGCAGGTCGCCCTGCTCGACATGAGTCGCGCCGAACTCGATACGCACCTGACCGAGCGCGCGATCGATGTGAGTTTCGCAGCCTTCGTCGCGTATGCGAAAGCGAATGCCATGCCCATCGAAATCTTGAGCGACGGGTTGGATTACGCGATCCACTTCATCCTGCAGCATTATGGTTTCGACCATCTGCCGGTTACGGCGAATCGGCTCGAGCAGATCGGCGATCGGCGTTGGCGTCTTGGTTTTCCGAACTCAAGCGCGACTTGTCGCGCGGCAAGCGGCACCTGCAAGTGTGCGGTTGCCGGAACGATTCGGGAGAAGCACGCTCGCGTGCTGATGATCGGCGATGGCGCTTCCGATTTCTGTGTCGCCGAGGCGGCGGATTTCGTGTTCGCCAAAGGCAAGCTCATCGCCCATTGCGTGGCGAAAAACATAGCGCATGCGCCGATCGAAAATTTCGCCGACGCGCTCGCGTTGCTGCCTGCACTGGTTTCGGGGAAATTGGTTGGCGCGTCGCACGCGGCAGCGGTTCCATTGTCGAGTGCGATTTCGGCTTAAAATCTCCATCCACTTCCCCCTGTCGTCGCTCCGGAGAATGCCGGAACGACGAGTCAATCGAGTTCAACCATGTCCAATACCCAACTCATCGCCGGCCTCGACACGAGCGACAGCGGAAAACTGTTTGAGACCGCGTGCAAGCTCATTCCCGGCGGCGTCAACAGCACCGCACGCGCGACCTGGTCCGGCTGGAATCCGTATCCGCTGTTCGTCGACAAGGGCGAAGGTTCACGCCTGACCGACGTCGACGGCAACGTCTACATCGACTATCTGCTCGGCCTGGGGCCGATGATTTTCGGCCATCGCCCGCCGCGCATCACGCAGGCCGTGGTCGATTTCATCCAGCAGCGTGGCACCGTGTTCGCGCTGCCGACGGCGGACGAGGCGCGCCTTGCGCAGAAGATCGTCGATGCGATTCCGAGCGTCGACATGGTGCGCCTGTGCAACACCGGCACCGAGGCCGTGCTGTACGCGACGCGCCTCGCGCGTGCCTTCACCCGGCGCAACAAGATCATCCGCTTCGAGGGCATGTACCACGGCTTCTCCGACGGCGTGTATTGGAGCAAACATCCGAATATCGCCAAGGCCGGTCCGGACAACCATCCGATTGCGGTCGCGCAGGGTCCAGGCATGCCCAAGGGTGTGGAGGAAAATCTCATCATCCTGCCATGGAACGATGTACAGGCGCTGGAAGATGCGATCAAGCGCGAAGGCGACAACATCGCCGCCGTGCTGACCGAGCCGGTGATGTGCAATACCGGCTGCATCCTTCCGCAACCCGGCTATCTCGAAGCGATGCGTGCGTTGACCCACCAGCACGGCATCGTGCTGATTTTCGATGAAGTCATCACTGGCTTCCGTCTCGGCATTGCGGGTGCGCAGGGCCGCCTCGGCATCAAACCGGATCTGTCCGTGTTCGCCAAGGGCATCGGTGGCGGATTCCCGGTCGCGGCGATGGGCGGTCGTGCTGACATCATGGCGCTGGTCGCCAACGGCACGGTGTCGATGGCCGGCACCTACAGCGCCAACGGCATTGCGATCGCCGCCGCCAACGCCGCGCTCGACGAACTCAACACGCCGGGGTTGCACCAGAAACTCGATGCAGTCTCCGACGCGCTGCGCTTCGGGCTGGAGAAAGTGCTCAAGGACGCCGGCCTGCCGGCCTATGTCGTCGGCATCGGCCCGCTGATGCAGGTGTGGTTTGCGGATGCACCGATCCACAATTACCGCGACGCAGAGCGTCACGCCGACCAGAAAATTTTCGATGTCTGGTGGCGCGGCATGCTTGCCCGTGGCGTGCTGTTTCACCCCGGCGCTTACGAAAATCTGTTCGTTTCCACCGCGCACACGCACGAGGATGTCGCCAAGACGCTCGATGCGGCGAAGGAAGTCGCGGTCGAGTTGGCGCGCAACGCCTGACGCATCTACGGCAGCGCCACGGCCAGCAAGGTGATTTCGGCGCTGCCCTCGGCAGTCAACTGGATCGTGTAATGCCCCGGCGCAAGATGGAAATCGACCATCTTGCGAATGCCGCTGCACTCCGGGCCGTGGCCATGCGTGATCGATGCCTGCGCGCCATCCTTGTCGACCACATCGAGCCAGGCCTTGTCGCTCAGCGCAAAGCGGTAGTTGCCGCTGCGTGCCACATCGAGCGTGAGCGTGCCGCCAAAACTGCCCGCGCCGCCGGGTTTCTGCGGCAGCAGCGTGTAGCGAACCTGCGCCTTGGGCAGCAAGTGCAGTTGGACGGCGCTGTTCAAGCGCAGCGCCGGTGCTTTCGCCGCCATGCCGTCGAGCGCAAGCGGTACGGCATGCGTCCAAGCGGCAAGTTCACTCGGTGGCGCAACGATCGCAGCGCAAGCGGGTGGCTTCGACGTATCTTGTGCATACGCCAGCAGGGTGCTCGCGGCAACGGCGCCGCCGAGCAAGATCGAGACAATGCGCTGCATGGGGTGGCTCCATGGAAAACGACATTGTAGGCGACTGCGCATGCACTCGTGCAGAGTGTCGGTTACGATGACTGCCTTGCGTAGCTGCGCTACGCTGGACGTCGGGTATTGCGCGCAGGTTTGCCATGCCGTTCCGGAAGAGAATGGTTCGTGCGGTCAGGTTGCGAGCGGCGCGCGTGCATCGCTCGCGTGTGCTACCGGCGGACAAGACGCGTGGGGATGCGCGGAGGATCGACCTCCGGTTTGGTTTTTCGGTTGCGTGCATCCTCGCTGCCATGCTGTGGGGAGGGTTGGCAATGCCGGTGGTCGCCGCCGATTTTCCCGATTCCGTGCGTGCACGCGAGGCGGCCGCGCGCACGCGCCCGGCGCTCGAACGCGATCTTGCCGACAAGCACCTTCGTTTCGGCGCACCGCTCTACGTACGCATCTTCAAACGCGAAGACGAACTCGAGTTGTGGCTGCGCGACGGCGAGAATGCTGGAAAAGGGAAATATGTGCTTTTCCGCACCTATCCGATCTGCCGCTACTCCGGCACGCTCGGCCCCAAGCGTCGCGAAGGCGATGCACAGGCACCCGAGGGGTTTTATTCGGTTGCGCCAGCGCAACTCAATCCTTCGAGCAACTTTCATCTCGCTTTCAATCTCGGCTACCCGAACGCATACGACCGCATCCATGGCTATACCGGCAGCGCGTTGATGGTGCATGGCAACTGCGTGTCGATCGGCTGCTATGCGATGGGCGATGCGGCGATCGAGCAGATCTACACGCTCGCCTCTGCCGCGCTGCGTGCGGGGCAGAACCAGTTTGCAGTGCACGTGTTCCCGTTCCGCTTGAGCGATGCGGCGCTTGCCGAGCAGCACGGCGCTCCTTGGTTCGAGTTCTGGCGCGAGTTGAAACCTGCTTACGCCGTTTTCGAGCGCACGCGCGTGCCGCCGCAGATTGAGGTCGAAGGTGGGCGCTATCAAATTCGTGCGCATGACTGAAGGCAGGGGCGCGCGAGCAATCCGTTGCGTTAGCATTCGCCGTTCCCTCATCGTTGGAGTTTGCGATGAATCCGTTCCGCGCCTCGTTGCGCCGCCTGTCGCTTGCCGGTGCAATGGCCGTGGCGATTTCGATCCCGGGTGCGTTTGCGGCATCGGCGGACACGACTGCGCCCGCCAGCGCCGACGTGGTCGCGGCCAATGTCGACACATCCATCAACCCGGGCGATGATTTCTTTGCCTACGCTGACGGCGCATGGATCAAGTCGCATCCGATTCCGGCTTCGGAGTCGAGTTGGGGCATTGATCGCCTCGTGCAGGAAGATCTGTATGCCAAGCTGCGCAAGATCAGCGAAGACGCGTCGCAGAACACGGCGGCGCTTGCGGGCAGTGACACACAAAAAATCGGCGACTTTTGGGCGACAGCGATGGACGATGGGCTCGCCGAGCGCAATGGGCTTGCGCCGCTCAAGGCGCAATTTGCGCAAATCGATGCGGTAAAAGATGCCGCTTCCGCGCTCGATGTTGCGTTCGCCCTGCATCCGATCGGTGTTGGCGCATTCTTCTACTTCGGAGTGTTCCAGGACGAGAAGGTGAGCGAGATCATGGCCGTGCATGCCGCGCAGGGCGGCCTCGGCTTGCCCGAGCGCGACTACTACTTCAACACCGAAGCGGGCGTAGCCAAGGCGCGTGCGGCCTACGTCGTGCATCTGACCAACATGCTCAAGCTGCTCGGTGCGGATGCCAAGCCTGCCGCAGCGCGAGCGCGCGCGGTCATGGCATTCGAGACGGCGCTGGCAAAGGTGTCACGCAAGCTCGAAGACCTGCGCGACCCGGAAAAGAACTACAACAAGATGGCGCCGACCGAGTTCACGAAAAAGTACACGCCGGCGATTGCCTGGACCGACCGCCTGCACGGCTGGCAGCTCGATGCGCCGTACGTCATCGTCGGCCAGCCGGAATTCTTCGCCGGACTCGAAGCGCAGCTCAAGGACACGCCTGCACCAGTGTTGCGCGACTATCTGCGCGTGCATCTTGTCGATGCCTATGCGGGCGCGTTGAATCGCGCGCTGAACGCGGAGCATTTCGATTTCTACGGCCGCGTGCTGTCGGGACAGAAGGAGCAGCGTCCGCGCTGGAAGCGCACGCTCGACGCCGAGAACCGCGCGATGGGCATGATCCTCGGCCGCATCTTCGTCGCCGAATATTTTCCGGACAGCGCCAAGCGGCGCTACAACGCGGCGGTCGAGGCCATCCGCAGCAGCTACGGCGAACGCATGGACAAGCTCGACTGGATGAGCGCGGCGACCAAGGCGAAAGCACGCGAAAAGCTCGCGGCGGTAGTGAAAAAAGTCGGCTATCCGGACAAATGGAAAGACTACTCCGCCTTGACCATCGGCCGCGATTCGTACGCACAGAACGCGATGAACGCGCGACGTTGGGCCTGGGACGACATGCTCTCCAAATTCGGCAAGCCGGTCGATCGCAGCGAATGGGACATGACGCCGCAGACCTACAACGCCTACTACAACCCGTCGAACAACGAGATCGTGCTGCCGGCGGCGCAGTTCGCCATTCCGGGGTTCAAGGACGGCGATATCGACGATGCCGTCGTCTACGGCTACGCCGCCGCCTCGACCATCGGCCACGAGATAACGCACGGGTTCGACGACCATGGCCGTCAGTTCGACGCCAAGGGCAATCTCGCCGACTGGTGGACGGCCGACGACGCGCGCAAGTTCAACGAGCGCGCGCAGGTCATGGTCAAGCAGTTCGACGCCTACGAGCCGCTGCCGGGCCTGCACATCAACGGCAAGGCCAGTCTCGGT
>Ga0208826_1000967_pt1 | contig 26476 bp, 23 predicted proteins | sample AD_UKC115_MetaG_FD_184451 | JGI IMG/M metagenome (GOLD analysis project Ga0208826, IMG submission 184451) | Active sludge microbial communities of municipal wastewater-treating anaerobic digesters from Hong Kong - AD_UKC115_MetaG (SPAdes)... | ecosystem: Engineered > Bioreactor > Anaerobic >...
ATCAACGCCGGCGGCTCGATGTCCAGCGAATCATCCAAGCGATCCACGGGCAAGGGCAAACGCGGGCGTACCTGGTATTCGATGGGCGCCAGATGGGTCTGGCGCACCTGGCGCCAGATGCTGGCCGCCATATCGCCCGACACCACGCCGTTGTGCAACATCGGGATGCTGGCGCACCCCACCATGGTGTCGAGCTGATTGCGCACCATGAAGTCGGCCAGAGCGCCCCACAAGGCGAGAATCACGCCACCATGGCGGTGCTCGGCATGCACACAGCTGCGGCCCAGCTCCACCATGCGCGCGCGCAGGCTGCGCAGGCGTGTCAGGTCGAACTCGGTATCGCTGTAGGTGCTGCCAATGCGGCGTGCCTGTGCAGGTGTCAGCACGCGGTAGGTGCCTATGACCTCCTGGCTTTGTGCATCACGCACCAGCAAGTGCTCGCAGTAGTCGTCAAACACGTCAATGTCATGGCCTGGGAGCGTGGGCTTGAGGCGTGCGCCCATCTCCACGGCAAACACCTCATACCTCAGGCGCTGCGCCGCCCTCACCTCATCGAGGTGGCGCGCCCAAGCCACTTCCACACTGCCGCGCGCGCCCGCAGCGTCCGGGCGATGAAGTGACCCCCTGGGCAAGGACACGGGGGAAAGCGGCAAAGTGGGGCTGGGCAAGTCGTTCATGGTGGACTCCTGGTTGGCACGCCCCGGTGCAGACTCGGCGAGTCAGACCCCGGCAGCAGACACAGGCAGTGTGGGCGCGCCGCATGAAATCCACGTGTCCAAACCATGAACAAACGATGACATCGCATGGTGTCTTCCGCGGGTTATCCAAGGTTAATGCGTCGTGCGCAGCCGACCACCACACTGCGGCGCATGACGCACACCGAATCTTCATCACAACCTCTGCCGCCGCGGCGCAAGTTCATGCGCCACGCCCTGACGCTGGCCGGCAGCGCACAGGCAGCCACTCTTGCAACTCCCGCCCACAGTGCCCCCATTGGATCGGCATTGCCTCCCCACCAACGCAACCCTGGAGGTACCGACACGTCCTACGGCCAGCCTTCCACCGCAGAAGCGGCCGTGGTCCGCACCGAATCCAGAGAAGCGGGCTTCAGCGTGTGGCGCACGCCACTGCAGCACCAGCGCGGAATCATCACCCCGGGCGGCCTGCACTTTGCGGTGCACCACAACGGAATCCCCGACATCGATCCGGCACGCCACCAGCTCATGCTGCATGGGCTGGTCGATCGCCCCCTGCGCCTGGACTGGGAGCGGCTGCAGCGCTACCCCATGGTGAGCAAGGTGCACTTCCTGGAGTGCGCAGGCAACTCGGCTGCCAACGCCCTGTCACCTTTCGCGATGGATCTCCCCCTGGGACATTTGGCCGGGGAGGTCTCTTGCTCGGAATGGACGGGAATCCCCCTGTCGTTGTTGATGGACGAGGCACGCCCCCAACCCAGCGCCCAATGGGTGATTGCCGAAGGAGCAGATGCAGGCTCCCACGCGCGCAGCCTGCCATTGCAAGCACTGCGCCAGCACGGAATGCTGGCGCTGTACCAGAACGGCGAGCGCCTGCGCCCTTCACAAGGCTATCCAATGCGGCTGTTCGTTCCCGGCTGGGAAGGAAACGCCAACGTCAAATGGCTGCACCGACTTGAGTTCAGCGACATCCCTGCGCACACCAAGGACGAATCGGGCCTCTACACCCAGGTGTTGTCGGACGGACGCATCCAGCGCTTTGCGCTGACCATGGAGGTCAAATCCGTTATCACCCGCCCCAGCGGACAACAGACACTCCCCAGCCCCCGCGGCCACTACGAGATCGAAGGACTTGCCTGGTCCGGACGCGGACGCATCGCCCACGTCGAAGTGTCGGTGGACGGCGGGCGAAGCTGGACTGCAGCCACATTGCACGGGCCGGTGCTGGACCGCTCCTTCACCCGCTTCACCCTGCCCTGGCAGTGGCAAGGCCAGAAAGCCGTGCTGATGAGCCGCGCCACCGACGAGCAAGGTCACACCCAGCCCACCCGCAGCACCTGGAAAGGCCGCTATGCAGCCCACTCCTTCAACCACTACAACGCCATCCAGGCCTGGGCTGTGGACCGTGATGGTCGCGTGGAAAACTGCTATGCCTGACCCCATCCATCTTTCCCCTGCCAAATGGCTGGCTGCCATCCTGGTGCACGGGGTGGAGCAAATCGCCTTGATCGTTGCTGCCACACTTGGGCTCACGACGGCAAACGCCTGGTCACAGACCACCTCACCGACGCCGCAGCCCGCTTCGGCTGCCACAGTGGGACTGGCCATTGCGCTGAAAAAGGAAGAACTGGCTCCGTATGACATCACCGTCTTCCCCAACGGGCGCGGACTGCCGCCGGGCCAAGGCCGCGTGACCCAAGGACGTGTTCTGTACGCAAACCAATGTGCTGCATGCCACGGCCCCAGCGGTACGGAGGGGCCAGCCGCGCGTCTGGTGGGCAGCGATGGATTCATCGGCTGGGACGACCCACTGCGCCCGCTGCGGATTGCCAAGCATCCCTTGCTGGTTCAATCCGTGGGCGCACGCTGGCCCTACGCCACCACCGTCTTCGACTACATCCGCCGTGCCATGCCCTACCACGCCCCCAAGAGCCTGGAAAACGATGACATCTACGCACTGACCGCCTTCCTGCTGTACCGCAACGGCCTTCTGGACGCCTCGGCAGTTATCAATGCCAGCACACTGCCCAAAGTGGTGATGCCCGCGGCGGCAAAAACAGTCATGGAGCACTGAGCGGTGGGCCAGGAAGAGCACGACGGTGCTGTCCTGTCAGCCCTTGCCTGACAGCCCCAACCGAGCCCGAATGCGAGAGAGGGACACGTTGGTCACGCCCAGATAGCGGGCCACATGGTGCAAGGGCAAGCGCCCCTCCAAGTGGGCATGGCTTGCGCGAAAGGCCTGGTAGCGCTCTGCAGGGCTGTGGCCCAACAGGCTGGCCTCGCGCCGTGCCTGTGCAGCAAACAGGCTGTTGTGGGCCTCGTGCAGCAGAGGCTCCAATGCCGGGTGGTCCTGCAACAAGCTGCGCAGCACGGCGTAAGGCAACGCCACCACCACACTCGGCTCCAGGGCTTCGACATGGTGTTCGCTGACTGCCGGCACAGGCGGCACACCATGCCCCACCCAGTCGCCCTCGCAATGGAAGGCCCGGTTGCTCTCCCTGCCCTGAGCATCCAGGTAGTAGCTGCGCAATAGCCCGCGCTCCACCCACCAGCACTGCTCCACCCTCTCTCCCGCCCGCAACAACACCTGCCCGCCATCCAACGCAAGGCGGGGCAGCGCCATCCACTGGACGCTGGCCTGTGCATGGGATTGCAGCAACTGTTGCAAGGCGCTGGGCTGGCACAAGGTGCAGCCCACTGCCTGCGTCTGGGCAGAGGGGTTGTGGTTCACGGCGCGTGATTGTCGCGCGAGACCCAAACCCCCGCTACCCACTCCAACCCTGCCGCAGCAATCCCCAGGCCAGCCAGCCCATCATCACGGCCACCGACAAGTCCAGCACGCGCCATGCCTGGGGCCTTGCAAATACGGGCGCCAGCCAGCGTGCACCAAAACCCAGCCCCAGAAACCATAGCGCGCTGGCACTGGTGGCCCCGAGCCAAAAGATGCCTTGTGCCCCCGCAGGCTGCTTCGCCCCCATGGCGCCAATCAGCAGCACCGTATCCAGGTACACATGGGGGTTGAGCAGACTGATGCCCAGTACCTGGGCAAGCACCTGCCGTGGCGCCTGCCGCTGGCCTTGGGCCTGCGCCTGCAGGGCCTGGGGCTGCAACGCGCGACCGAAGGCCTGCCAGGCATACCAGGCCAAGGCTGCGGCACCCAAGTACGCCACTGCGCGCAACAGCACTGGGCTGCGCACCAAGAACGCCGCCAACCCACTGATGCCCAGCGCCATGAGCGCGGCATCGAGCGCAACACACTCCAGCACCACCAGGGCCACATGCTCACGTCGCAGGCCCTGGCGCAGCACATAGGTGTTCTGCGCCCCGATGGCCGCGATGAGCGAGAGCGTCAGCACCAATCCCGCCACAAACACCGGCACCATGGCAGAGACATCCAAAACCGCAGAGGAAGAGAACATGGTGCGCAGTATGGCGAAGCACCATGCCACCTACCAGCAAATTCTGCTAATCTGAATTCAGTATTGCTAACGTTGAATCAGCCGCATGCTCGACCCCACCCTGCTCACCACCCTGGCCATCGTGGCACGCGAAGGCAGCTTTGAGCGTGCCGCGCGCCTGCTGCACGTAACGCCATCGGCCGTATCGCAACGCATCCGACTGCTGGAAGACCGGGCCGGCGCCGTGCTGGTGGTACGCGGCCAACCCTGCATCCCCACCGAACTGGGCGCGCGACTGTGCCGCCATGCACATACGGTGGCGCTGCTGGAAGACGAGCTGCGGCGCGACCTGCCCTGGGTGGGCGATGCACAGCCCCACCTGGCACGCACCACGGTACGCATCGCCATCAACGCCGACAGCCTGGCCACCTGGTTCATTGCCGCGCTGCAGGCTTTCAGCGCCGAAGACGACACCCTGGTGGACGTGGCCGTGGACGACCAGGACCACACCGGTGACTGGCTGCGCCGGGGCCATGTGCTGGGCGCAGTGACCTCGTTGGCACAACCCATCCAGGGCTGCCGCAGCCGCAAGCTGGGCGGCCTGCGCTACCTGGCCACCGCCTCGCCCGCCTATGTGCAGCACTGGTTTGCGCAAGGAGTGACCCCGGCCGCACTGGCCCAGGCGCCCAGCCTGGTGTTTGACCGCAACGATCGCCTGCAGGACCGCTGGGTGCGCCGTGCCGTACGCAAGCAAGTCCCGCTGTTCGCCCACCGCCTGCCCTCCACCCAGGCCTTTGTGGACGCCTGCCTCGGTGGCATTGGCTGGGGCATGAACCCATGGCACATGGTGCATGAACACCTGCGCAGCGGTCGCCTGGTGGAACTGCTGCCCGGCCAGCACCTGGATGTGCCGCTGTACTGGCAATGCGCCAACCTGCCCTTGCCAGCGCTGGAGCGGCTGGGACGCTGCGTGCAGCAGGCAGCGGGGGCAGAGTTGGTGCGTTAGCGGGCATCTGCCATGTCGGCTCGGCCCTCTGGAAATCGTCAGTCCTTGAACTCCGGCGCTTTCTTGGCCATGTTGGCTGTCATGGCTTCCATCAGGTCCTTGCTTTGCAGCATGGCCGCGTTCCAGGTGGCGATGTAGTTCAGGCTGTCGGCCACGCTGTGGTCGCGGGCGTAGTTGAGCATTTCCTTGGTGCCGCGGACGGACAGCGGCGACTTGGCGGCGATGGTGGCGGCGATCTGCTGCACCCCGGCGTACAAGGCCTCACGCGTGTGGAACACGCGGTTGACCAGGCCGATGCGCTGCGCTTCTTCGGCGCCAAAGATGCGCCCGGTGTAAGCCAGTTCGCGCGTGATGCCTTGGCCGATGAGCTTGGGCAGGCGCTGCAAGGTGCCCACGTCGGCCACCATGCCGATGTCGATTTCCTTGATGGTGAAGCTGGCGTCCTCGCTGCAATAGCGCATGTCGGCGCAGGTGATGAGGTCGATGCCGCCACCGATGCAACCACCGTGGATGGCGGCAAGCACGGGCTTGCGGCAGCGCTCCAGGCTGGTGAGGGTGTCTTGCAGATCGAGGATGAGGCGGCGCAGCTTTTCGCGCATGCGGCCTTCGCAGTCGTCGGCGATGTGGGCAGACAGGCCCATCATCATCTGCAGGTCGATACCGGCGGTGAAGTACTTGCCCTCGGCCTGCAGCACGGCCACGCGGGCCTCGGGCGTGGCGTCCACCCAGTCAAAGGCCTGGCGGATTTCCTGCCACATGGTGGCGTTCATGGCGTTGGCCTTGTCCGGGCGGTTCAGGCGGATGGTGGCGATGTGGTCTTGCAGCGTGACGGCAAGGGTCTCAAAGGTCGGCATGGAAGCTCCTTGTAGGTATTTTTGGCCGCAAGCGCTTGATGGATAAGCGCAAGCAGCTATCAATTTAATAGCAAATCACGCCTTGGCGCCCTTCATCATGGCAATGTAGGGTGCCAGGCGCTGGGCCATTTCGTCGCCCAGGGCCTGCAGGCCGCTCATGGGCCGCACCATGACTTCAAAGTCCACGATCTTGCCTTCTTCGTCGAAGCGGATCTGGTCGATGCCCTTGAGCTCCTTGCCATTGACCTTGGCAGAGAACTCCAGGATGGCGCTCATGCCATCTTCGCTGGTGTAGGTGCGGTGGTAGGTGAAGTCTTCAAACACCTTGACCACCGTGCCCAGGATGACCTGCACTGCCTGCGCGCTGGGGTACGGGGTGTGCGCCATGGGCGAGCGAAACACCGCCTTCTTGTGCAGGATGCTGGGCAACTCACTCAGGTCGCCGGCGGCCACCATGGCGTGCCAGGCTTTGAGGCTGGCCTGCACGGCGGCCGGGGCCTGGTGGCTTGCGCCGGGTGCAGCCTGCGCGGCGGCGGGTGCCGGGCTCAGGTCCATGCGCAGCGCCAGCTCGGTGCCTTGCTTGATGGCACGCTTGGCATCCAGCTCGGCCGCCTTGTCGGCGCCGCCGATCAGGTGCACGCGCACGCCTTTCGCTTCCAATGCAGCCTGCAGCTCGCGGTTGGGGTCTTGACCGGCGCAGACGATGATGTTGTCCACGCTCAATGTCATGTCCTTGTTGTCCACCGTGATGTGCAGGCCTGCATCGTCAATCTTGCGGTACTGCACGCCAGGGATCATTTCCACGCCACGGTTCTTCAGGCCCGTGCGGTGGATCCAGCCGGTGGTCTTGCCCAGGCCGTCGCCCACCTTGCTGGTCTTGCGCTGCAGCAGGTAGATCTTGCGTGGGATATCGCCGATATGGGCGGGCTTGAGGCCACCGCGCGCGCTGCCGGTGGTATCCACCCCCCACTCGGCAAAGAACTTGGCCTTGTCCAGGCTGGGGCTGGTGCCCTCGTGCAGCAGGTATTCGCTCACGTCAAACCCAATGCCGCCCGCGCCGATCACGGCCACGGTCTTGCCCACCGGCTTCTTGTCGCGCAGCACGTCGAGGTAGCCCAGCACCTTGGGGTGGTGAACGCCTTCGATCTCGGGCAGGCGCGGGCTGATGCCCGTGGCCAGCACCACCTGCTTGAATCCGGCTTGCACCAATTCGTCGGCACTGACGCGCTGGCCCAGCTTCACGGTCACGCCGGTCTGCTTGAGGCGCTCACCGAAGTAACGCAGCGTCTCGTAGAACTCTTCCTTGCCCGGCACCTGCTTGGCCACGTTGAACTGGCCGCCGATTTCGCTGGCCGCGTCAAACAGGGTCACCTCCAGCCCGCGCTGGGCGGCTTCGGTGGCAAAGGCCAGACCGGCCGGGCCTGCGCCCACCACGGCCACACGCTCCTTCTGGGGCAGCGGCAGGGGGACCAGAATGGTTTCGTGACAGGCGCGGGGGTTGACCAGGCAGGAGGTGATCTTGCCGCCAAAGGTGTGGTCCAGGCAGGCCTGATTGCAGCCAATGCAGGTGTTGATGTCCTGCGAGCGACCTGCAGCGGCCTTGTTCACAAACTCCGGGTCGGCCAGGAAGGGGCGCGCCATGCTGACCATGTCGGCCTGGCCCTTGGCGAGCACCTCTTCGGCCACCTCGGGCGTGTTGATGCGGTTGGTGGCCACCAGCGGAATGCCCACCTTGCCCTTGAGCTGCTCGGTCACCCAGGCAAAGGCCGCGCGCGGCACCTTGGTGGCGATGGTGGGGATGCGCGCCTCGTGCCAGCCGATGCCGGTGTTCAGGATGGTGACGCCTGCGGCTTCGAGGGCCTGGGCCAGTTGCACCACTTCCTCTTGCGTGGAGCCGCCTTCCACCAGGTCGAGCATCGACAGGCGGAAGATGATGATGAAGTTCTGGCCCACACGCTCGCGCGTGCGGCGCACGATCTCCAGTGCAAAGCGGATGCGGTTCTCGTAACTGCCACCGTATTCGTCGTCGCGCTGGTTGGTCTGTGCAGCAATGAATTCGTTGATGAGGTAGCCCTCGGAGCCCATGATCTCCACACCGTCGTAGCCTGCGCTTTGCGCCAGCACAGCAGCGTTGGCGTAGTCCTCCACGGTCTGCTTGACCTCTTCGGTGGTCAGCGCATGGGGGCGGAACGGGCTGATGGGCGCCTTGAGGGCGCTGGGCGCCACCAGCTCGGGGTGGTAGGCATAGCGGCCAAAGTGCAGGATCTGCATGCAGATCTTGCCGCCTGCATCGTGCACCGCCTGGGTCACCACCTTGTGCTTGTCGGCCTCGGCCTGCGTGGTCATGGCCGCGCCGCCGGGCATGGGCCGGGCGCGGTCGTTGGGGGCAATGCCACCGGTCACGATCAGACCCACACCGCCGCGCGCACGCTCGGCATAGAAGGCGGCCATGCGCTCGAAGCCGTTGGGCGCCTCTTCCAGCCCCACGTGCATGGAGCCCATGAGCACGCGGTTCTTGAGCGTGGTGAAGCCCAGGTCAAGCGGCGCAAGCAGGTGTGGAAATGGCGTGGCAGGTGCGGTCATGGCGGTTCCTTCAAGAAAGGTTGGCTGGAGGGGGAAATGGCGCGCTATGCAACCAGTTGCACAAAAGTGTACGGTCGTTCTTATTTTTATGCAACTGGTTGCATAGTAGGGTTCGCCCGGCTAGACTGAACCGCATGTCTTTACCGCACGCAGTCCTCACTTCACTGTTGGAAAAGTCCACCTCGGGCTACGACCTGGCGCGGCGGTTCGACAAGTCCATTGGCTACTTCTGGCACGCCACGCACCAGCAGATCTACCGCGAGCTGGCACGCATGGAAGCGGCAGGCTGGATCGAAGGCTTTGTGCCGCCAGATGCAGGCAAGACGCGCAAGAAGCACTACCGCGTGTTGGGCGCAGGCCGCGCCGAGTTGGCGCGCTGGGCCCAGGAGAGCACGGAGCCCATGGACCTGCGCGACGCCTTCACCGTGAAGCTGCGCGCCGATGCCGTGCTGGGCGAGGTCGATCTGGTCCCCGAACTCCAGCGCCACCTGGCACTGCACCAGGAGCGCCTGGCGCAGTACCTGCAGATCGAGGCACGGGACTTTGCACCGGGCAAGCCGCTGTCGCGCGCGCAGGCCATCCAGCACATGATCCTGAAAAAGGGCATTCTGTACGAGCAAGGCGAGCTGGCCTGGGGGGCTGAAATGCTGCGCTTGCTGCAATCGGCAGGCTGATCTGTCAGACTCGGGGCTCGCCTTTGCTGCGGCCACCCACACGCCACCCACCACCATGCATTCCTCGCTTTCACTGCGCCACTTTCTGTTGGGATTGGGCGTGGTCGCCGTCTGGGGCACCAATTTCGCGGTCATCAAGCTCGCCTTGGGGCAGTTGCCACCGCTGTTGTTTGCCACGCTGCGCTTTGTGGCCGTCATCCTGCCGGCCATTTTTTTGGTGGCACGGCCTGCGGTGCCCTGGCGCAATCTGGCGGCCTACGGGCTGCTGATCGGCGTGGGGCAGTTCGGGCTGATGTTCATTGCCATCAACGGTCTGATCTCGCCAGGTCTGGCTTCGCTGGTGGTGCAAACGCAGGTGTTCTTCACCATCGGGCTGGCGATGTGGCTCTCGGGCGAGCGGGCGCACCCGGTACAGGGTGTGTCACTGGCACTGGCCGCCGGCGGCATTGGCGTGATCCTGCTGCACACCGACGGCAGCGCCACCCCGCTGGGTCTGGTGCTGATGCTCTTGGCCGCCTTGTCCTGGGCGGGCGGCAACATTGTTTCGCGCCAGGCCGGACGTGTGAACATGCTGGCCTACGTGGTCTGGTCCAGCGCCTTTGCCGTGCCGCCGCTGGTGGTGCTCACGCTGTGGCAGGAAGGCTGGACGCCGGTGCGCACCGCCCTGGAACATGCCAACGCCGCCGCCTGGGCCGCCGTCGCGTGGCAGGCCGTGGGCAACAGCCTGTTCGGCTACGCCGCCTGGGGCTGGCTGCTGGCCCGCTATCCGGCCGCCACGGTCACGCCCATGGCGCTGCTGGTGCCGGTGTTCGGCATGGGCGCTTCGGCCTTCTGGCTGGGCGAATCGCTGCCGGGCTGGAAGCTGCTGGCCGCCGCACTGGTGATGGGCGGTCTGGCGCTCAACCTGCTGTGGCCGCACCTGCGGCGCTGGGTGCTGCAGCGCGCCTGAGCGCGCTTACCCTTTTGCGGCCTGGGCCAGTCGTTCAGCGCAGGCGCTGGCCTGTGCGGCATCGCGTGCCTCCACCATCACGCGCAACAGCGGCTCGGTGCCACTGGCACGGATGAGCACTCGGCCGCCGTCACCCAGCTCGGCCTCGACCGCTGCCGTTTCCTGTGCCAGGCGCGTGTTGGCGCGCCAGTCCTGCCCCGGCTGCAGGCGCACGTTGAGCAGCACCTGCGGAAAGAGTTGCACGCCCTCCAGCAGTTCCGCCATGGTTTGGTCGTTGCGCACGCAGCTCTGCAGCACCTGCAAGGCGCTGATGAGTCCGTCGCCCGTGGTGTGCTTGTCCAGTGCCAGCAGGTGGCCCGAGCCCTCGCCGCCCAGCAGCCAGCCGTGGCGTGTCAGTTCTTCCAGCACATAGCGGTCGCCGACCTTGGCACGCACCAGCTTGACGCCCCGCTCGCGCAGCGCCAGTTCGATGGCCATGTTGGTCATTTGCGTGCCTACCACGCCGGGCACGAGCTCGTCGCGCCCCATGCGGTCACGGGCCAGCAGGTAGAGCAGCTCATCGCCGTTGTACAGGCGCCCGGCACCGTCCACCATTTGCAGCCGGTCGGCATCGCCATCCAGGGCAATGCCGACATCGGCATGGTTGGCGCGCACGGCACGCACCAGGGCATCGGGGTGCGTGGCACCCACCTCATGGTTGATGTTGAGGCCGTCGGGTGCACAGCCAATGGACACCACATCGGCGCCCAGCTCATGGAACACCTTGGGCGCGATCTGGTAGGCCGCACCATGCGCCGCATCCACCACGATGCGCATGCCCTTGAGCGTGAGGTCGCCGGCAAAAGTGCTTTTGCAAAATTCGATGTAACGCCCAGCCGCATCGTCCAGCCTGCGGGCCTTGCCCAGGGAGGCCGAATCGACCCACACCGGAGCCTCTTCGAGGGCTGCTTCCACTGCCAGCTCCCACGCATCGGGCAGCTTGCTGCCCTGGGCACTGAAGAACTTGATGCCGTTGTCCGCAAACGGGTTGTGGCTGGCAGAGATGACCACCCCCAGGCTGGCGCGCTGGGCCCGCGTGAGGTAGGCCACCCCTGGTGTGGGCAAGGGCCCGAGCAGCACCACGTCCACCCCGGCCGAGTTGAAGCCCGATTCCAGCGCCGACTCCAGCATGTAGCCCGAAATGCGCGTGTCCTTGCCGATCAGCACCGTGGGGCGATCCTCGGTCTGGCGCAGCACACGGCCCACGGCGTGGGCCAGGCGCAGCACAAAATCCGGCGTGATGGGCGGCTGCCCCACGGTGCCACGGATGCCATCGGTGCCAAAGTATTTGCGTGTCATGGGGTTCCCTCTGTGGATGTTGTTGTGGCCTGCGCGGCCTGCATGGCTCGCCAGACAGCCAGGGCCTGCACGGTGGCGGCCACGTCGTGCACGCGCACGATGCGGGCACCGCGCTCGACAGCCAGCACGGCGGCGGCCACACTGGCGTGCAGGCGCTGCTCCACGGGCAGGCCCGTGACTGCGCCGAGCGAAGATTTGCGCGACCAACCTGCCAGCCACGCGTGGCCGCTGGTCAACAGCTCTGCTTGGCGTGCCAGCAGCGCAAAATTCTGTTCCACCGTCTTACCGAAGCCGATGCCAGGATCCAAAACAATGCGGTGCTTTTCAACACCCAGCGCTTGCAGCTTAAGCGCCTGCTGCTGCAAAAAAGATAGCACCTGGGGCAGCACATCGCCCTGCATGGGCTGCACCTGCATGGTCTGCGGGTCGCGGTACATGTGCATCAGGCATACGCCACAGCGGGGGTGTGCCGCCACCACCTGCGCAGCACCCGGCTGGCGCAAGGCCCAGATGTCATTGATGATGTCGGCGCCCAAATCCAGCGCTTCCTGCATGAGCTGGGGCTTGTAGGTATCGACCGAGACCGGCACGCCCAGCCTAACGGCCTCGCGCAGCACCGGAATGACGCGCTCGCGTTCTAGCTCCAGAGGCACGGCGGGGCTGCCGGGGCGGGTGGACTCGCCGCCGATGTCCAGAATGTCGGCGCCCTCGCGCAGCAGTTGCTCGCAGTGGCGCAGCGCAGAGGCGGTATCGGCATGCTGTCCGCCGTCAGAAAATGAATCGGGCGTGGCGTTGACAATGCCCATGACCTGCGGGCGTTGCAGATCGATGGTGAAGCGTGAGGTGTGCCAGGTCAGGCTCATGGGGGCTCAAAACCACAAAACGGGGCCTGGGCCCCGTTGCTGGTGGTGGTGCGTGGGTGTCACGCCGCCGTGGGCGAAGGATCCTTGGCCACGGCGGGGGTACCACCGCTCGACCCATCGCCGCCCGACGAGGGCGTGCGCGGCGTCCAGTCCTTGGGTGGGCGCGGGGGCTTGCCCGCCATGATATCGTCGAGCTGGTCGCTGTCGATGGTTTCCCATTCGAGCATGGCCTTGGCCATGGCATGCATCTTGTCCTGGTGCTCCTCGATCAGGCGGCGTGCCAGGGCATACTGCTCGTCGATGATGCGGCGCACCTCGGCGTCGACCTTCTGCATGGTCTCTTCGGAAATGTTGGTGGTCTTGGTGACCGAGCGGCCCAGGAACACCTCGCCTTCGTTCTCGGCATAGACCATGGGGCCCAGCGCCTCGGTCATGCCGTAGCGCATGACCATGTCACGCGCAATGTGCGTCGCGCGCTCGAAGTCGTTGCTTGCGCCGGTGGTCATCTGGTGCATGAACACCTCCTCGGCGATGCGGCCGCCGAACAGCATGGCGATCTGGTTCAGCATGTACTCCTTGTCGTAGGAGTAACGGTCTTTCTCGGGAAGGCTCATGGTCACGCCCAGCGCGCGGCCGCGCGGGATGATGGTGACCTTGTGCACCGGGTCGCACTTGGGCAGCAGCTTGCCGATGAGCGCGTGGCCCGCCTCGTGGTAGGCCGTATTGCGGCGCTCTTCCTCGGGCATGACCATGCTCTTGCGCTCGGGGCCCATGATGATCTTGTCCTTGGCCTTCTCGAAGTCCTGCATCTCGACCACTCGCGCATTGCGGCGTGCAGCCATCAGCGCGGCTTCGTTGCACAGGTTGGCCAGGTCGGCACCGCTCATGCCCGGCGTTCCGCGTGCAATGACGGCAGGGTTCACGTCCTGGCCGACAGGAATCTTGCGCATGTGCACACCGAGGATCTGCTCACGTCCACGGATGTCGGGCAGCGTGACATAGACCTGGCGGTCAAAGCGGCCTGGGCGCAGCAGGGCCGCATCCAGGATGTCGGGACGGTTGGTGGCAGCCACAACGATCACGCCGAGGTTGGTCTCGAAACCATCCATCTCGACGAGCATCTGGTTCAGCGTCTGCTCGCGCTCATCGTTACCACCGCCCAGGCCGGCGCCACGCTGGCGACCCACGGCGTCGATTTCGTCGATGAAGATGATGCAGGGGGCGTTCTTCTTGGCGTTCTCGAACATGTCGCGCACACGCGCCGCGCCCACGCCAACGAACATCTCCACGAAGTCAGAACCCGAAATGCTGAAAAACGGCACCTTGGCCTCACCCGCGATGGACTTGGCCAGCAGCGTCTTGCCGGTGCCCGGAGGGCCGACCAGCAACAGGCCGCGCGGAATGCGACCACCGAGCTTCTGGAACTTGCCTGGGTCCTTCAGGAAGTCCACGACCTCCTTGACTTCTTCCTTGGCCTCGTCGCAACCGGCCACGTCGGCGAAGGTGACGCTGTTGTTGTTCTCGTCGAGCATGCGCGCCTTGCTCTTGCCAAAGCTGAAGGCACCGCCCTTGCCGCCACCCTGCATCTGGCGCATGAAATAGACCCACACGCCGATCAGCAGCAGCATGGGACCCCAGCTCACGAGCAGGGTCATGAGAAGCGAGCCTTCCTCGCGCGGCTTGACGTCGAACTTGACGTTGTTGTTGATCAGATCGCCCACCAAGCCCCGGTCGAGGTAGGTGGCCGTGGTGCGGATGCGGCGATCATCCTGGGTGATGGCCACGATCTCGGTGCCGCCCTGCCCCTCCTGGATGGTTGCGCTCTTGATGCGGTTGTTGCGCACCTCTTCCAGAAACTCGGAATAACCCATGTGACCGGCAGCGCCCACCGCACGCGTGTCAAACTGTTTGAACACGGTGAACAGCACCATGGCGATGACCAGCCATACGGCGACTTTAGAAAACCACTGATTGTTCAAGCGCGGCTCCAGTGAGAGTGGCAAACGGTGTCAGGCACCAGATGGTTGCGATTTTAGGCGTTTCAACCCAAGACCCCCTTGCCTTGGAGGGTCATCCATGGCAAAAGCGCGGTTTTTTTCGCGCTCGGCCGGGTTTACACAGCCCGGGCACCCTCTTTCAGACCGATGCCCACCAAAAAGGTTTCGGAGGATTTATCGCGCGAGGCCTTGGGCTTGACCGGCTTGACCACCTTGAAACGGCTGCGGAACAACTGCACCAGCGCCTCATAGCCGCTGCCATGGAACAGCTTGGTCACCAGCGCCCCTTCGGGCTTGAGGTGCGCGCACGCAAAGTCCACCGCCAGTTCCACCAGGTGGGCAATGCGCGTGGCGTCTGTCGAGGCAATGCCCGAGAGATTGGGCGCCATGTCCGACACCACCACATCCACGGCCCGCCCTTGCAGCAAGCCTTCGAGTTGCGCCAGCACCTCGGCTTCGCGGAAATCCCCCTGCAGGTAGGCAACGCCCTCGATCGGCTCCATGGGCAGGATGTCCAGCCCGATGATGGCGCCATTGAGCGCCCCCGAAGCCGCTCCATCGGGCGACAGGCGCCTGCGCACGTACTGGCTCCAGGCGCCTGGTGTGCACCCCAGATCCACCACGGTGGCACCCGGACGGATGAGGCCAAACTGCTCGTCGATCTCCTTGAGCTTGTAGGCAGCGCGTGCACGGTAGCCCTCTTTCTGGGCCAGCTTGACCCAGGGGTCGTTCACATGGTCGTTGAGCCACGCCTTGTTGACTTTTTTGCTCTGGGTTTTGACTTTCATGATCCTGGATTCTCGCTGGACACCATGCCATCCGCCCGGCCGAGAGGCGACTTAGAACTTGTCCGCAAATTATTTGGTGCCACGTTGGAGCGCAATCGGGAAGAGTTCGAGGTCTTGGCACGCCGCATGGGCTGGTGGCCCATGCAAGCGGCAAGGGCGCGAAATCGCCCGATTTCGCCCCAACCCGAAGGGCAGTGCGCTTTTCGGGCGGTCTGCGGCGTTGCGGCGCTTGCCCATAGCGGGGCTATGGGCTGCGCACCGCGCCTTGCATCCCATCCCGAAAAGAGCGCTGCGTGGCACCGAATAATTTACGAACAAGTTCTTGTCGGCAGGGCGCGGATAATACGCCCATGCCCCAAATTGAACTTACCCCGGCCGAGCGCCGAGAACAACGCGCACAAGCGCACCATCTGGACCCCGTTGTGCACATCGGCGCCGACGGCCTGACCGATGGCGTGCGCAAGGAAGTGGACGCCGCCCTCAACGCACACGGCCTGATCAAGATCCGCGTGCTGGCTGGCGAGCGCGCCGAACGCGAACTGATGTACCAGCAACTCGCCGCCGAATTGAATGCCGCCCCGGTGCAACACATTGGCAAGCTGCTGGTGCTGTGGCGCCCCCAGCCCGTCAAGGAGCGCGCCATCGACGAAGACCGCATGCCCGGCCCCAAGACCGTGAAGGTGGTCAAGAACAGCCAGCGCGGCGGGCAACGTCCCGAAATCAAGATGCTGCGCGTGCTGGGCAACCAACGTTTGACGCCCGGTGGCCAGATCAAACGCGCCAAGAAGCGCAAACCCACCTCGGTGAAGAAGCGCCAGGCCGACTGAAAAGTCACAAGCGCCCGCGTGAATCCACGCGGGCACCCGGGCCCTCAATCCTGCGGTGGCTGCGACTTTCGCAGCGTATGCCACAGGGTGACCAAGGCACACGCCCACTGCAAGGTGTACAGCAAGGTGCCCAGGCCGTGCCAAAACTTCAGGTCCTGGCGTGCCACGATGCGCGGCGACACGCCATACTGCACCACCAGCGCCAGCAACAAACCACCCACTATAAAAAGCATAGCTGCTCGCGCCCATGGATAGGGCACCACAGCCATTTTCGGCCTAGAGATGAGCAAGAGTCCCATGCAGCAGACCACCGACACCCAGGTCTGCGCCGCAAACAGCTTGGCAGCCAGGGTGCCCGCCATGGCGGGTGTGGGCAGGTGCGCAAACAGCAGCGGCACGGCAAGAAAGCCGATGCTCGACAGACTGCCCCACCACAGGGCCGCCACCAAGGCGGGAAGGCGTTCACGCATGGGATGGGTCAGACGTAGCTGACGCCGACAATCTCGTAGCGGCGCACGCCACCGGGGGCCTGCACCTCAGCGGTATCGCCCTCCTCCTTGCCGATCAGGGCACGGGCGATAGGGCTGGAGATGTTGATCAACCCCTGCTTGAGATCGGCCTCGTCCTCGCCCACGATCTGGTAGGTCACGGCGTCACCCGAATCTTCATCTTCCAACTCGACCGTGGCCCCGAAGACCACGCGACCGGCGGCATCCACCGCGGAAGGGTCGATGATTTGCGCCGCCGAGAGCTTGCCCTCGATTTCCTGGATGCGGCCTTCAATGAAGCCTTGGCGGTCCTTGGCAGCTTCGTACTCGGCGTTTTCGCTCAGGTCACCCTGGGCACGGGCTTCGGCAATGGCGGCAATCACCGCCGGGCGATCCACGGTCTTGAGGCGGTGCAGCTCGGTCTTGAGCTTCTCGGCACCGCGCTTGGTAATTGGAATGGTGGCCATTCGGTCTGTCTCCATCAACAAAGGGAATGGGCGCGCCTGTCGCGGCCCCTGGCGGTGCAGACCCCGGATACCCCGTAGGCCGCACCCAAAAGCAAACCGCCGCACGTTGCCGCGCGGCGGTGTTGGTTCAGGGCGTGATTATGCCGCGATTACGGCGGCTTCAAGCCGCCAGCTGGGCATGCATCTCCTGCACGGAAATGACGTCGAGCTGGTTCATGTGCTGCATGCCTTCCACGGCCGCCTCAGCGCCAAAGATGGTGGTGAAGGTGGTCACGCGCGCCAGCAGCGAGCTGGTGCGGATGGCGCGCGAGTCGGCGATGGCGTTGCGGCGTTCTTCCACCGTGTTGATGACCATGACGATCTCGTCGTTCTTGATCATGTCCACGATGTGCGGGCGGCCTTCGGTCACCTTGTTCACCACCTTGACCGGCACGCCGGCCGCTTCGATGGCGGCGGCCGTGCCCTTGGTGGCGACCAGTTCAAAGCCCAGCGCAACGAGCTGGCGCGCGATGTCGACGGCGCGCGGCTTGTCGGCGTTCTTCACGGTCAGGAACACCTTGCCCGAGGTCGGCAGCTTGGTACCGGCGCCGAGCTGGCTCTTGACGAAGGCTTCGCCGAAGGTCTTGCCCACGCCCATGACTTCGCCGGTGGATTTCATCTCGGGGCCGAGGATGGTGTCCACGCCCGGGAACTTGACGAAGGGGAACACAGCCTCCTTCACGCTGAAGTACGGTGGCACCACCTCCTTGGTGATGCCCTGCGCGGCCAGCGTCTGGCCGGCCATGCAGCGTGCAGCCACCTTGGCCAGCTGGATGCCCGTGGCCTTGCTGACGAAGGGCACCGTGCGCGAGGCGCGGGGGTTCACTTCGAGCACATAGATGATGTCCTTGCCGTCGGCCTCCTGGATGGCGAACTGCACGTTCATCAGGCCCACCACGTTCAGGCCCTGGGCCATGGCCGTGGTCTGGCGCTTGATCTCGGCTACGGTCTCGGCCTTGAGGTAGTACGGCGGCAGCGAGCAGGCCGAGTCGCCCGAGTGCACGCCGGCCTGCTCGATGTGCTCCATCACGCCGCCAATGAACACGGCGCCGGAGCTGTCGCGCACGCAGTCCACGTCGCACTCGATGGCGTTGGAGAGGAAGCGGTCGAGCAGCACGGGCGAGTCGTTGCTCACCTTCACGGCCTCGCGCATGTAGCGCTCCAGGTCGCGCTGCTCGTGCACAATTTCCATGGCGCGGCCACCCAGCACGTAGCTGGGGCGCACCACCAGCGGGTAGCCCAGGGCAGCGGCCTTTTCCAGCGCCTCGGCCTCGGTGCGCGCCGTGGCGTTGGGCGGCTGGCGCAGGCCCAGGTCGCCCAGCAGCTTCTGGAAACGCTCGCGGTCTTCGGCTGCGTCGATCATGTCGGGCGTGGTGCCGATGATGGGCACGCCAGCAGCCTCCAGGCCCAGCGCCAGCTTCAAAGGCGTCTGCCCGCCGTATTGCACGATCACACCGGCGGGCTTTTCCTTGTCCACGATCTCCAGCACGTCTTCGAGCGTAACGGGCTCGAAGTACAGGCGGTCCGAGGTGTCGTAGTCGGTGGACACGGTCTCGGGGTTGCAATTGACCATGATGGTCTCGTAGCCGTCCTCGCGCATGGCGAGCGCGGCGTGCACGCAGCAGTAGTCGAACTCGATGCCCTGGCCGATGCGGTTGGGTCCACCGCCGAGCACCATGATCTTCTTCTTGTCGGTGGGCGCGGCCTCGCACTCGTCCTCGTAGGTCGAGTACATGTAGGCCGTGTTGGTGGCGAACTCGGCCGCGCAGGTGTCCACGCGCTTGTAGACCGGACGCACGTTGAGGGCGCGGCGCTGGTCGCGCACGGCCTGTTCCGTGGTCTTGAGCAGCTTGGCCAGGCGGCGGTCGGAGAAGCCCTTCTTCTTGAGCGCGCGCAGGGTATCGGCGTCCAGCGCGGCCAGCGCGCCCTCGCCCTTCTCGGCGGCGAGCTTGTCCAGGTCGAGTTCGATCTTCACGATCTCCTCGATCTGCACCAGGAACCACTTGTCGATCTTGGTGAGGTCGTACACCTCGTCCACCGACAGGCCCATGGCGAAGGCATCACCCACGTACCAGATGCGCTCGGGACCGGGCTCGCCCAGTTCCTTCTCCAGCACCTCGCGATCCTGGGTCTTTTCGTTCATGCCGTCCACGCCCACTTCCAGGCCGCGCAGGGCCTTCTGGAACGACTCCTGGAAGGTACGGCCCATGGCCATGACCTCGCCCACGCTCTTCATCTGCGTGGTCAGGCGGCTATCGGCCGTGGGGAACTTCTCGAACGCGAAGCGCGGGATCTTGGTGACCACGTAGTCGATCGAGGGCTCGAACGATGCGGGCGTGACGCCGCCCGTGATCTCGTTGCGCAGCTCGTCGAGCGTGTAGCCCACGGCCAGCTTGGCCGCGACCTTGGCGATAGGGAAGCCCGTGGCCTTGGAGGCCAGCGCCGAGGAACGGCTCACACGCGGGTTCATCTCGATGACGATCATGCGGCCGTCCTTCGGGTTCACCGAGAACTGCACGTTGGAGCCACCCGTGTCCACGCCGATCTCGCGCAGCACAGCGAGCGAGGCGTTGCGCATGATCTGGTATTCCTTGTCGGTCAGCGTTTGTGCCGGGGCCACGGTGATGGAGTCGCCCGTGTGCACGCCCATGGGGTCGAGGTTCTCGATGGAGCAGATGATGATGCAGTTGTCCGCCTTGTCGCGGACCACTTCCATCTCGTACTCCTTCCAGCCGAGCAGCGATTCTTCGATCAGCAGCTCGTTGGTGGGCGAGGCTTCCAGACCGCGCTTGCAGATGGTCTCGAACTCTTCCGGGTTGTAGGCGATGCCGCCGCCCGTGCCGCCCAGCGTGAAGCTGGGGCGGATGACGGTGGGGAAGCCCACATTCTTCTGCACCGCCCAGGCCTCGTCCATGCTGTGGGCGATGCCCGAACGCGCCGAGCCCAGGCCGATGCGGGTCATCGCGTCCTTGAACTTCAGGCGGTCCTCGGCCTTGTCGATGGCCTCGGGCGTGGCGCCGATCAGCTCGACCTTGTATTTGTGCAGCACGCCGTTGCGCCACAGGTCCAGTGCGCAGTTCAGCGCGGTCTGGCCGCCCATGGTAGGCAAGATGGCGTCGGGGCGCTCCTTGGCGATGATCTTCTCGACCGTCTGCCAGGTGATGGGCTCGATGTAGGTGACGTCGGCGGTGGCCGGGTCGGTCATGATCGTCGCGGGGTTGCTGTTGATCAGGATGACCTTGTAGCCCTCCTCGCGCAGCGCCTTGCAGGCCTGCACGCCCGAGTAGTCGAACTCGCAGGCCTGGCCGATGATGATCGGGCCGGCGCCGATGATGAGGATGCTTTTGATGTCTGTGCGTTTTGGCATGGTGTGTCGGTTCAGTCGGTCGCGGTGCTGGCTGCCGCCGGGGCAGCATCAGGGGCAGTGGCCACGGCCGCCGCGCGGCGTGTTTCCAGCTTGGTCAGCAGCGCTTGCACGCGCTCGGCGGGCAGGTTTTTCTGCATCAGTTGCAAAAGCCCGTCGCCTTGCACGAGGGGACGCAGTACTTCGGCCTCGGCCTCATAGAAGGCGACATCCCACTCCTGCAGGGCCTCGGCGAAGGTAGCGTCGTCCCAGTTCTTGCCCTTGGCCACCAGCGTGACCAGAGGCATGGCCTTGTTTTCCACAAAGGCTTTCTTGTAGGGCTTTTGCTGCCAGCGCTCGGCAAACCATTCCTTGTGTGGGGATGGCAAGGTGAGCACGCGCTTGTGGATCGCCTTTTCGAGCGAGGCCAGGGGGAAGCTGAAGAGTTTCATGGCGCCGGGCAGTAATGGTGAGGGCTGCGTTCAGTTCTTGGCCACACGCATGGCCTGCGTGAAGCGGTCGAACAGGTAACCAATGTCGTGCGGGCCGGGCGAGGCTTCGGGATGCCCCTGGAAGCAGAACGCCGGCTTGTCGGTACGCACCAGGCCTTGCAGCGTGCCGTCGAACAGGCTCACGTGCGTGGCGCGCAAGCAGGCCGGCAGCGATTCCAGATCCACCGCAAAACCATGGTTCTGGCTGGTGATGGAAACGCGGCCCGAATCCAGGTCCTTGACGGGGTGGTTGGCGCCATGGTGACCATGGGCCATCTTGTAGGTGCGCGCACCAGACGCCAGCGCCATGATCTGGTGGCCCAGACAGATGCCGAACATCGGAATGCCGCTGTCGATGAGCGTGCGCGTGGCGGCAATGGCGTAGTCGCAGGGCTGCGGGTCGCCAGGGCCGTTGGAGAGGAACACTCCGTCAGGGTTCAGCGCCAGCACATCGGCAGCGCTGGTCTGCGCGGGCGCCACGGTCACGCGGCAGCCACGCTCGGCCAGCATGCGCAGGATGTTTTTCTTCACGCCGAAGTCGTAGGCCACCACATGGAAGCGCGGCGCCTCCTGCGTGCCGTAACCCTGGCCCAGCTGCCATTCGGTCTGCGTCCACTCATAGGCCTTGGGGGTGGTCACCACCTTGGCCAGATCCAGCCCGGCCATCGATGGGGCTGCCTTGGCGGCCGCCACTGCGGCGTCGATGTGCGCCTGGGTCACCGAGGTGCCTGCAGGCAGGCCCACGATGGCGCCGTTCTGTGCACCATGGGTGCGCAGAATGCGCGTGAGCTTGCGCGTGTCGATGTCGGCAATGGCCACCGTGCCCTCACGCACGAGGTAGGACGAGAGCGTCTCGCTCAGGCGGAAGTTGCTGGCCAGCAGCGGCAAATCCTTGATGATCAGGCCCGCGGCATGGACCTTGTCGGCTTCGATGTCCTCGGGGTTGACGCCATAGTTGCCGATGTGCGGGTACGTGAGCGTCACGAGCTGCTGGCAGTAGCTGGGGTCGGTGAGGATTTCCTGGTAGCCGGACATCGAGGTGTTGAACACCACTTCGCCGACGGTGGTGCCGGCGGCACCGATCGAATTGCCGATAAAGACCGTGCCGTCTGCGAGCGCCAGGATGGCGGGAGGGAAACGTCCCTGTAGAGACAAAAGCACTGGGTTCTCCGGTTGGTTACGGTCGCCCGGTGCCTGCGCAGCCTGCGGCACCAGTGGCACCTGTGGCTGGAAGGCTGCTTTCGGATAGGTTGTTGCTTTGGATGCGGCCGGGCGACGCTGTTGCGAGGAAAGCCCCTGATTGTACCCGCAGACCGCCCTGATCTGCTGACGACTGGTGCACTGCAACATCACCGCCTGGCTGCCAAGGCTTGTGCAAATGGCACCTGTGGGACTGGTGTCTGCGTACCCCGTGCCTAGAATTTCCAGCATCACTCCCGACAACCGTGTCCGATGCTCTGGACCCCGCTTTCCATGACCCCTTACACCCTCTATGGCGCAGAGATCAGCTACTACACAGGCAAGGTGCGCGCCTTCTTGCAGTGGAAGGGTTTGCCCTTTGTCGAAGTACCTGCCACCGGCGACGTGTACCGGCAGGTCATCTTGCCGCGCATCGGTTTTGCCGTCATTCCCGTGCTTGAAACGCCAGAAGCCGCCACATTGCAGGACTCGACCGACATCATCGAAGCGCTGGACCGGCAGCATGGCGAGCCCTCGGTATTCCCTTGCGGGGGCGTGCAGCGCTTGGCATCTGCCCTGCTGGAACTGTATGGCGACGAATGGCTGCTGATCCCGGCCATGCACTACCGCTGGCACCACAACCGCGAATGGGCCCTGCGCGCTTTCGGTGCCCTCAATGCCCCCGAGGCCTCCCCAGAGGAGCAGTTGGAACTGGGCACCCTCCGCGCCGCGCCGTTTGCCCAAGCTGCCGTGCTGCTCGGCGCCATGCCGCACATGCATGCCGCCATCGAACGCTCCTACGAGGACCTGCTGGCCGAGCTGAATGCTCATTTCGCCAAACACCCCTATCTTCTGGGCGCACGACCATCGATCGGCGACTTCGGGCTGTACGGTCCGCTCTATGCGCACCAGTACCGCGATCCGGCCAGTGGCGCGCTGATGCGCAGGCTCGCTCCCCATGTGGTGGCCTGGGTGGAGCGCATGCAGCAGCCACCCACGCCCCGCAGCGGCGACTTTCTGTCCGGCGACACCCTGCCCCCCACGCTGCTGCCGGTGCTGCGCCGCATGATGCGCGAGCAGATGCCAGTGCTCGAAGACACCGCCCGGCGGCTGAACGCATGGCTGGCCGAGAACCCTGGCACCCCTGTTCCCCGAACACTGGGCAAACATGGCTTCACGCTGGAGGGCGAGCATGGCGAACGCATCGTGCGCCCCTATGCCCTGTGGATGCTGCAACGCGCCCGGGACATCTACCGCACCCTGACGCCGCTGGAGCGCGCCCAGGCGGACCAGTACCTGGATGCCATCGGCGGACAGGCTTTGCGCAATTTCCCCGACCCGCCCCGCTTGGTGCGCGACGGCATGAGCGTGGCACTTGCCCTGGCGCAGCCGCTGGGGAAATGAGCGGAATCAGCGCCCTGCCGCGCTGGCGTGCAGGCAGATGGCGGCGGCGGCCGCCACGTTGAGCGATTCCTCGCCCCCGGGCTGCGCGATGCGGATGCGTTGCTGCGCCCGCGCCAGCAAGGCGTCGGACACGCCCTGCCCCTCATGCCCCAACACCCAGGCGCAGGGCCAGGGCAGCGCGGCCTGGTGCAGATAATCGCCCCCGTGCACATGGGTGACGAGCAGGGGCACGCGCAGAGCCTGCAGATCCTCCACCGCCAGGCCTTCGTGCAGGCGCAGGCCAAAGTGCGCCCCCATGCCCGCGCGCAGCACCTTGGGCGACCACAGCGCGGCGCTGCCCTTGAGCGCCAGTACCTGCCCAAAGCCAAAGGCGGCCGCGCTGCGCAGGATGGAGCCGACGTTGCCCGCGTCCTGCACCCGGTCCAGCACCACGCTGGCCATCTGCGGATCGGGGGGCTGGGGTGCGGGCAGCTCCAGCACATAGCCCATGGCGGCGGGGGACTCCAGTGCGCTGATGTCAGCAAACAGCGCATCCGAAAGCACTATGATTTTTGTAGCGCATTGCGCCCATTCAGTGGGCGCCAGAGGCCAAAAAGACTCTGAAAACACGGCCACAGCCGGGCGCAGGCCGCGTGCCAGCGCAGCGCGGCACAGGTGGTCGCCCTCCAGCCACAGGCGGCCCTGCTTGCGGTAGGCCGTGCTGTCCTGCGCCAGGCGCCGCAGGTCCTTGACAAAGGCGTTGTCACGCGACTGCACCAGCGTCACCGGCACGGAGCTCATGGCGCAGCCTCCAGGTGCTGGGCCACGGGCGCAAAGGAGCGGCGGTGCAGCGGGCTGGCGCCATGCGCGCGCAGGGCCTGCAGGTGTGCAGCCGTGCCGTAGCCCTTGTGGGCATCAAAACCATACTCCGGGTACTGCGTATGCACCTCGGCGCACCAGCGGTCGCGGTGCACCTTGGCCAGGATGGAGGCCGCCGAAATGGCAGGCACCAGCGCATCGCCCTTGACGATGGCCTCTGCAGGGATGTCCAGCACCGGCAGGCGGTTGCCATCGACCAGCACCAGCCCCGGCTTGAGCCGCAGCCCCTGCACAACACGGCGCATGGCCAGCAAGGTGGCCTGCAGGATGTTGAGGCGGTCGATCTCTTCCACGCTGGCCTCGGCCACGCTGCAACACAGCGCCTTGGCACGGATCTCGTCGAACAGGCGCTCGCGCCGCAGGGCGGTGAGCTTTTTGGAGTCTGCCAACCCAGCGATGGGCTGGCGCTCGTCCAGAATGACGGCCGCCGCCACCACCGGCCCGGCCAGGGGACCGCGGCCCGCTTCATCCACCCCGGCCACCAGGCCTTGCGGCATGGGCCAGGGAAGCATGGCCTGCTCAGGCACGGGGGTCGGCAAGGACTTTCTGGATCGCATCGGCAGCTAGTTGGGGGGTGTCGCGCCGCAGGCTTTCGTGCAGCGCAGTGAAGCGGTGGTGCAGCGCGGCCATGCGCGCTGCATCGTGGTCCAGGGCGTGGAACCAGTCGAGCACCGCCGCTGCCAGCGCCTGCGGGGTCGCGGCGTCCTGCAGCAGCTCGGGCACGACGAAATCGCCGCTCAGAATGTTGGGCAAGCCCACCCAGGGCTGCAGTTGCTTGCGGCGCATGAGGCGCCAACTCAGCGGGTGCATGTGGTAGCCAATGACCATGGGGCGCTTGAACAGCGCCGCCTCCAGCGTGGCCGTGCCGCTGGCGATCAGGGTCACATCGCAGGCTGCGAGCGCGGTGTGCGACTGGCCGCTGAGCACCTGCACACGCCCTGCCAAGCCCGCCGCACCGGCCGCCTGCTCGATGCGCGCCTGCAAGGCAGGCACCGCAGGTACTATCATTTTGATAGCTGGTTGCGTTTGCTGGACAAGCGCTGCCGCCTCAAAAAACTTAGGAGTGATGTACTGCACCTCGGCGGAACGGCTGCCCGGCAAAATGGCCAGTACCCTGTCGTCTGGCGCCAGGCCCAGCGCGGCGCGGGCAGCAGCGCGGTCCGGCACCAAAGGAATGACCCCGGCCAGCGGATGGCCCACATAGGTGGCACGGATGCCATGGCGCGCAAGCAGCTCGGGCTCAAAAGGAAAGATGCACAGCACATGGCTGGCAGCACGGCGGATTTTTTCCACCCGCTCAGCGCGCCAGGCCCAGATGGAGGGGCAGACAAAGTGCACGGTGCGGGTGCCCGCGGCGCGCAGGTCGGCCTCCAGGCCCAGGTTGAAGTCGGGTGCATCCACGCCGATGAACACGTCGGGGCGGTCCTGCAACAGGCGCTGGCGCAACTGCCTGCGGATGGCCATGATGCCTGCCAGGCGACGGAAGACCTCGATGCTGTAGCCGTGCACGGCCAGGCGCTCGCTGGGCCACCAGGCCTCGAAGCCGCGCCGTGCCATCTGTGGGCCGCCAATGCCGCAGGCCTGCAAACCTGGCCACAGGCCCCGCAGGCCGTCCAGCAGCAGCCCGGCCAGCAGGTCCCCAGAGGTTTCGCCCGCCACCATCGCGATGCGGGGTGTGCTCGTCATGCGCGGCCCCCTGCCACTCAGCGGGCGATGCCCGCCACGGAACTGGCCAGGAAGGCGTCCATCAGGGCCACATCCTGCGCTGCCTCGGGATACGTGGCAGGCAGTTGCGCCATCGCGGCACGCGCCTGCTCCAGTGTCAGCCCCTGGCGGTAGAGAAGCTTGTGCATTTCACGAATGGCGCTGATGCGCTGGTCGGAAAAATCACGCCGACGCAGCCCCACCAGATTCACGCCACGCACCGCCAGCGGATTGCCATCCACCACCATGAAAGGCGGCACGTCCTTGCCCACGTGGCTGGAGAAGCCCACCATGGTGTGCGCACCGATGCGCATGCGTTGCAGCACGCCGGTCAGGCCACCGATGGTGGCCCAGTCCCCCACCTCCACATGCCCGGCCAGCGTGGCGTTGTTGGCCATGGTGGTGTGGTCACCCACCACGCAGTCGTGCGCAATGTGCACGTAGGCCATGATCCAGTTGTCGTTGCCGATGGTGGTGGAGCCCTTGTCCTGCGCGGTGCCGGTGTTGAAGGTGCAGAACTCTCGGATGGTG
>Ga0208826_1000969_pt1 | contig 26389 bp, 19 predicted proteins | sample AD_UKC115_MetaG_FD_184451 | JGI IMG/M metagenome (GOLD analysis project Ga0208826, IMG submission 184451) | Active sludge microbial communities of municipal wastewater-treating anaerobic digesters from Hong Kong - AD_UKC115_MetaG (SPAdes)... | ecosystem: Engineered > Bioreactor > Anaerobic >...
CATCCGACTTGTTGCTTTCCTGAAACTTTTTTGCCATCCGAAGTCATGAAAGCTCCATTTAGAATAAATTCTATTCTGCTGGAACTTAATATCCCTACCTGAATAATCGGTTCTTTTGTTATCACTTTTATGATTCTTTAAAAATTAATTTCTAAGTATTTGACAAAAATTTAAAAATATCGATATTTGATTGAAAACCAACATTTAAAAGCACTTTTGCGATAAAGTTAGAGCCATATTTGAAATAACATTTTGCCATTCTACCGTTGTTTAGAATTCTGATAGGCTTATGATTTTCAAGTAAATAAATCCCGATTAAATAAGCGCAGAAAAAAACAATTGTTACTATAGCAACGAGTTTTTCAATTCTCTCTTTTGTATGAAATTTACCTCGCTTAAACATTAGTTTGAATATAACGGGAAAGACAACCCCTTTATATACAATGGGCAAGACCAAAATATTGATATTTGTTTGTCCAAACTTCCAGTTCGTTCTGTCGATAACAATCGAGTACGGTGGATCATGCGGTAGAAGTGCAAAATATCAATTTAGCAATCAAGTCTTTGTCAAGCTTGTAATCTTTTTTTCATTATAACCGATTGTTAGTCAACTATAAAGATACAAAATTTCAAGAACTTTACCAAAAAATTGATAATTATTTAATTGATTATCAAATAATTATATCGACATATAGTCATGTACTAAAAAATACTTATATATTTGAAGCAGTGGAATCAATACTTTTCCATTAAAAAGAGGTATTCCAAATATTTATCATCATTATTTATCCATTCATTTGTCCATCTCATTTGACTCATAACATTTTTCTTATAATTTATCTCCACTGCTCGAATCATTTTACCTTCTGAATTCATTATATCAAAAAGTTCTTCTTTTGTAGCTCTACCTCCTGAACTATAAGATAAAAGAATATATTTAGAGTTTGTACAATGAATCAATTCTTTTATCGCATTCATTGCAATAAAATGACCTTGTTCATCTTTTCTAAACTCTTCAAAAACTGACGCTGCTATCTCATCCTTTGAATCCAATCTTCTATTAACCTTTCCAAAGAGTTTGGGTTTGTCATTCAATATAACAGTTGTCCAGATATGATAATATGAATTATATCTAACTCTACTTGGAGGCATTTTTTCATTATTAGAACCATAAGGAGGATCAAAATAAACTAGATCAAATTTACGATTTTTTACTGTTTCAAAAACATCTCCTTTTATCACTTCATTTTGCTGATAATTTTTAAATAATAACGGTAATTTTAATTTCAAATCATTATATGATCTAGGAGACCATTCTGCTAAATATGCAGCATAATGGCCTAATGTGTTGTCTACTGAATCAAGAGCGAGAATTAAACTTGTTAATGCTACAGACTTTTCTATTTCATCTAAATTCATTCTATCAATCTCATCTCTAATTGCATCAAGTTTCATTGTGTTTTTAAGTTGAAAAGGCCTTTTTCCTTTATTATTTTCTTGGCCACCATAATATTCAGAGAACCAACCCTCATAACCTTTTAATGAATTTAAATACTCAATAATAGGCAAATAGTATTCCGGCTTTCTATTATTTAGTAAATATGCTTTTGCAAAAGTCTCTGACCATATAGATATATCGTTTGAAGTAGTTTTAAAACCTGTTTTAGCAAGTGCCTGAGATACTCTTGTTGTTCCACTAAATCCATCTAATATATTTTCTACATCTAAGTCAGATATCAAGTCAAAAATATATGGAAGAATTTTAAGTTTTGAACCAGCATATTTAATTCCTTCGGTCTTAGGAACCATTATCTTAGTTTTACCAAATAAATCTATTGTACTAATCATTTTTTATCATTAAAATTATCAATGTCTTTTTGTAAAATTTCGTTTGCTTCTGCATGGCCTTTTTCTGTAGCATTTAATGCTAAACTAAATAATTTTACAAGAGTATGATTATGAGAATAATCTATCCATCCATTTGTAATACTGTCAAAATAATTTACTGCATTAATTGTATGTGTCCATAGTCCTCGCTGTAAAGCATTAGCCGAAGCACCTCCATATCTAACTTCACATATATAGTTGTCATTCTTATCTAAAAACATAAAAATTGGATGTTTTCTTCCTTTTCCTTGATTTTTGTTTTTAAAAGATTCACCTTCACCAACATAAATAATTTTCTCTGTTTCTTTCATTGCTTTTTCCGCATCAAATATCATTATATTGCATTTCTTCAAACTTTCTTTATAAATCAATGGCATGACATTAATGTTTAGAAAATCCTTAAAAGCATCAGATTTGAAAATTGAATCTATTTGAGCTTTATCAGAGATAAACTTACCTTTCGTTTCTAAAAAAGGAAACATTTTTTGATCTTTATCTGTTGAAAGTTGTAATGGTACATCCCCATAAGCTTTAAGACTAACTGGAAATTGCTCATTTGTCAATTCATTGATTATAATGATATCCTCTTCATGTTCTTTAGCTCGAAATAAATCTTTACCCACATGTATCGATCTAAAATCATACATAAATTGATTAATAAATTCTGCCATGCCTATTTCAGCTAAATCACCATGAGTCTTATTCCCAATTAATCTCATCGTAAATATATTACTAAGAGTATTCACAACTAAGTATTTTTTTTTGTCTACCAAAAGTTTGAAACGTTGCTTAAAATCATTGTAAGAATTCATATCTTTTGTTTTTAATTGAAGTTTGACTCACAAATTTAATAAAACGTATTTAATTATTTTCTACTTGTAAAGTTAACCCAAATTATGCATTTAAAATATCAATATCATTCTTTATAGCTTGATAAACTATAACTTATTCATTATAAACAATTAGGAACAAATTATTTCAAAAAATAATTTGGATGCGTAACATGTGAAAATTCTGAACTTTAAAGATTGATTTGAAAATATTTGTAGCTATTATTCCATAACTTTGAATCTGGGTTGAATTTCTTTATTATAGAATACAATTAAACAGAGATAGTGAAAATTGCATTAATTATTTGAATTTATAATTCATGATTATTCTGTGCCCATCATTTCAAACTTACTTGATCCAATATATCAACAACGTCCTGACGGGTAATTCTTCGAAAATGTTCTTCAACAGGTGTAATAAAGATACCGCTCATCTCCACGGTGGCAGGACTTACCATCAATTGTTGGGTTGCTTCAGCAGAATATTGCCACGGACGGAATGCTTTTCGTGGAAAAACAAAAACGGTCCACTTTTGATTTTCAAAAAGGCAAACCACATTCATCATGGGTTCTTCATTTGCTCCACAATTTAATTTTTTCTGAAAATATTCATAAAGCCGATTGAATTGGTCGGACAAAACTTGGCTGACGTCGGACTCTATACAATAAACTGTACGTAAATAATTTTTAAAAAGATATAAATTGTAATGGCTTCCCTTTTCCAGTATTTCAGCATAAGTTGCCTTTAATTTGCGATAATCATTGACCAACGGTAAAAAATTTTTCGTACCAGCCTGAAAGTGCAAGTGATCGGGAGCAGAAGCTCCACATTTGGGGCCATTATAAAAAACAACAAACTCATCCATCGATTTTGCCAATTCGAGCATATCGGAGAAAAAAGATTTTATCTGTTGAGGAATATGTTCTTTTCGTGGGATGGTAAAATGCTCGGGAAAAATAGGGTAGGGGTTTACCAAAACAGTATATTCGCCTGCATCAACACCTTTTTGTTGAGGTGGTAAATTTTCTTTACAGAGAAAACATTTTCTTTCTTTTATGGTTTTTTCATCTACTTTTGCTCCGGACGAAACAATTCGAGCAGGATTAAACTGTACCACAATTTCAAAATCACCAAATGAAAATGACTTTATTTCAACATTCTTTAAATCTTCGTAATTTTTCTTTGCCAAATCCCATTCAGAAACTTGCTCTTTGAACAAGTTTTTCACCTTTAAATTCAAATTTCCCATCAAAAATTATTCTGTCTAAAAATTTATTTCCTCAAAAATTGAAAATGGACCTTAAGCTTTTTTTCTGTAACTATTGATAGCCCAAAAATTGAAAAAAATAGCAAAACCGACCAAAGCCATAAATTGATGCCACAAATCCATAAAACTGCTGCCTTTGAGATAAATGGAACGCAGAGCATCAATCATGTAACGCAGCGGACTGAAAAAGCTCATCGTCTGAAGCCACTCGGGCATGCTGCTCACAGGCGTGTAAAGCCCACTCAGAAATATAAAAGTGATAACAAAAAAGAACATCATAAACATTCCCTGCTGAATAGTGGTAGCATAGTTAGAGATAACCAAACCCAGACCTGAGAAAGCCAATACAAAAACCGCTGCGAAAAGATAAATTTGCAGATAACCTCCTTTTGAAATCATTCCGTAAAACAGCCAAGCCACAAAAAAACATATTGTAAGAACGATAAAACCGATGACCCAATACGGAATAAGTTTTGAAAGAATGAGCGTGAACTTATTTACCGGAGTCACATTCATTTGCTCAATAGTTCCTTTTTCTTTTTCCCCTACTATATTCAATGCCGGTAAAAATCCGGTTATCATGGCCAGCATCATCATCATAATGGCCGGAATCATGTTGTACTTATACTCCAGATGAGGATTAAAGCGGTATTGCGGAATAATTTCGCAGGCCGGAGCTTTTAGTTTTGTACCACTCTGAATCCATTCTTCTCTGATTTCACTACTGAAATCGGTTATTATTCCGACTAAATAGGCACTGCTTAGTCCACCTTTCATTCCGTTTACGGTGTTTGCTGAAATCAGCACATTGGTAGTAAGGTTATTTACTAAGTCTTTTTCGAATTGAGCCGGTATTTCGAGTATAACATCAGATTTGTTCTGTTCTACACTTTTCAGTGCATCTGAGTAATTATGCGAAACATTTGTCAGGATAAAATGCCCCGACGAAATGACCTTCTGAATCAGACGTTCGGAGTACTGACTATGGTTGTTGTCAACCACAGCAAGATTAATGTTTTTAACATCGAAGTTGGCTACCAATGGGAATAGCGCGAGTGCAACAAACGGCAAGATGATGACCATACGAGGCAAAAACTTGTTGCGCATAATTTGCTTGAATTCTTTTTCTAATAAATATTTCAGCATAATTTTGTCTCCTGTTATTATTCCAACCTATACTTGAAATTTTTCAGACTTGCTATCACCAACACGATTCCCATTCCTAATAAAACACTCATTTCCGGAATGATGGAAGATAAACCAAGTCCTTTAATCATGATTTTTTTGACCCCTATAATATACCATTTCGCGGGGATAATTTGCGAAATCCATTGAAAGAAAACCGGCATATTTTCGACCGGAAACATCATTCCTGATAGCATAATGACCGGTAACATAAGCACCATTCCCGAGATAAGCAGAGCCACCAGTTGCGAGTCTACTATCGAAGAAATCAACAACCCCAACGATAGATTTACAAAAATATAGACCAGCGAGAATGCAATCAACCAGAACAAGCTCCCTGCAATTGGAACCTTGAGCAGGAAGACGGATAAGAGTAAAATGGTAGCTAAATTTACCAGCGACAAAACGAAATAGGGAATGGTTTTGGAAAGTATGATATAGATAGGTTTCATTGGTGATACAAGCAAAACTTCCATTGTGCCAAGTTCTTTTTCGCGGGCAATGGAGATGGAAGTCATCATGGCACAAATCAGCATAAGTATCATACCCATTACACCCGGAACAAAATTGTAAGCACCTTTCATTTGTGGGTTGTAGAGCAATTTTATTTGTGGATTTATTTGAAACGGAATCTTATCAATTTTAGATAGTTCCAGTTGGTAAGCTCCAATAATACTGGTTGCATAAGTCACAATTGTTTTGGCCGAATTAGGATCACTGCCATCAACAATTAGTTGTACTTGTGCGTTGCCCGTATGTGCCAGATTTTCATAAAAGTTATCACCGAAAACGAGTACCATATTCAGTCTGTCTTTTTTGAATAAATCCTGAATTTCGGACGGATTATTTACCATTTTCTTGACTGAAAAATACTCGCTGTTCCTGAATTTTTCAATAATAGCGCGTGTTGCCACATCATTTGAAGAATCTAGTATGGCAATTTTAGAATTCTTGACTTCGGTGCTGATTGAATATCCAAACAACACAAGCATCAGAATGGGTAAAATCAACAAAATAGCCATTGTTGTTTTATCCCTGAAAATATGGTAAAATTCCTTTCGAACGAAGGACATGAATTGTTTCATACTAATCTGCCTTTCTTGAAGCGCGTCGCGCAAGTTGTTGAAAAACTCCATCCATATTGTTGGCTTTAAACTGGTTTTTTAGATTTTTTGGAGAATCGAGAGCGTCAATTCGTCCATCAACCATAATGGAAACCCGATCGCAATATTCTGCTTCGTCCATATAATGCGTGGTAACAAAAACGGTGATTCCGCGGTCGGCGGCTTCGTAAATCATTTCCCAAAACTGACGACGCGTTACGGGATCCACTCCGCCTGTTGGTTCGTCCAAAAAAACGATTTTCGGTTCATGAAAAATGGCTACCGAAAAAGCCAGTTTTTGTTTCCAACCGAGCGGAAGCGATTTTACAAGTGTTTCCCGTTCGTTTTCAAATCCTAATCGTTTAAGTAATTCGTCCGTTCTGGGGGCAATTTCTTTATCTGGAACGCTGTAAATTCCTGCATAAAGTCGGATATTTTCCCAAACTTTCAACTCTTCATACAACGCAAATTTCTGGCTCATATAACCAATATTTTTCTTCACCTGTTCCGATTGAGTATGAACATCGAAATCGGCCACCAACCCTTTGCCCGAAGTAGGAATGCTCAACCCGCAGAGCATACGCATGGCGGTGGTTTTTCCGGCACCGTTTGCTCCCAGAAATCCGAAAATTTCCCCTCGTTCCACTTCGAACGAAATATGATCCACCGCCGTGAAATCTCCGAATTTCTTTGTCAGATTTTCTGCAATAATTACTTTATCCATTTTTTTTACCTTCTTACTTCTATGCTGGAAAGTTCCATAAAACAATCCTCAATGCTTGGCTCAATCTCGCTGATTTCAATATCTTTATGCCCCAAGTTCTCCAAATACTCGTTTAAATTATGAATTGTAAATTGGGAATTACGAATTGTAACATGGTGGCTGTCTCCAAATGCAAAACAGCTTTTTATCTCTTTTACCGCTCGTAAATCAACAAGTAATTTCGACATATTATCGCTTTGTACGGTCCAGAGCGTTTTGCCAAATTGTTTCACAATATTTTCGGGTGCATTTATTGTCAGAAACTGTCCGTTCTGAATCAGTGCTATCCGGTCGCACAAACTTGCTTCGTCCATATACGGAGTTGAAACCAAAATGGTAATGCCTTGCTTTTTGAGTTTTTGAAGCATATCCCAGAATTCTTTGCGCGAAACTGCGTCAACACCCGTTGTAGGTTCATCCAAAAATAGAACGGTGGGTTTGTGAATCAGTGCACAACTCAACGCTAGCTTTTGCTTCATGCCACCTGACAGTTTTCCTGCCCGACGGTTTTTAAAAGGTTCAATCTGCTGATAAATTTCTTTTATCAACTCATAATTCTCTTCAATGGTGGTGTTGAAAACCGTGGCAAAAAAGTTCAGATTCTCTTCCACAGTCAAATCCTGATAAAGTGAAAATCGTCCGGGCATATATCCCACATACTTTCTTATTTCCTGATAATCATCCACTACATCATAGCCAAGTACCGTCGCTTTTCCTTCGTCAGCCAAAATAAGTGTTGTGAGAATGCGAAACAAAGTAGTTTTCCCCGCTCCATCAGGACCAATAATCCCAAATATCTGATGAGGAGATACTTTTAAATTTATATTTTTTAGCGCCTGAATATCGGGTGGATAAGTTTTTGTAATGTTCTCACAACAAACCGCAAATTCTCCTTTATTTCCTGTCATTCTCGATTTTCTATTAAGGAAAATATCAAAAATTATTAATCATTGATTTTCGGCACTAAATTTAACATCAGCATACTGGCCAATTTTCAGCAAACCATCACTTTTTACGTTAATTTTTACGGCATAAACCAAATTGGCTCTTTCGTCGCGCGTTTGAATGGTTTTGGGCGTAAATTCTGATTCGCCGGAAATCCAACTGACTGTTCCTTCATATTCTTTTTGATCATCTTTGCCAAAATCGACAAATACTTTTGCTTTTTGGCCAATTTTCAGTTGTGTAACCTGATCGGCTGTAACATAAGCCCGAAGAATCATTTTTTGCAGGTCGGCAACTTTGAAAAGCGGTTTGCCGGCACCAGCCAGTTCCCCTTTTTCGGCATATTTCACTAGCACGGTTCCATTAATCGGACTGGTAATTCTACATTTTTCCAATTGATTTTGTACTTGCTCTATCTGAATATTCAAAGCTTCATTTTCATTCAAAATACTATTACTGGTCGATTCAAGATTCGATTTTGCAGCCTCAAGCTGTTTTTCGAGCACCGAAACTTGTGCATTGACATCGTCGAGTTGCTTTTGGCTGGCTGCATTGGCGCTGAATAGATTCTGAATCCGTTTTTGTTCTTTCTTCGCTGTTTCTATTTGTTGCTGAAGAACGGCAATTTGCTTTTTGATATCCGGAACTCGACTCCGGACAGATTTTTGCGAAGCCAGCAATTGCAATTTTGTCAAATATAATTGCGTACTGTCTATATAGCCAATCAGCTGATTTTCGCTCAATTGTTGACCTTCTTCGAGGTTGAAATCCATGATTTTGCCGTTTGCCTCGGCTGATACCACCACTTCCGTAGCTTCAAAAGTTCCGGAAGCATCGTATTTGTTTTCCAAAAGTCTGTGACACGATGTTAACCCTAAAATTAAACTCATGCTTAAAACCAAAATTTTATTGTCGAATTTTATTGTTTCCATATTTTTCCGTGTTTTTTCAAATTTTAATTGTTAATTGTGTTTTTCAATTGATAAACAGCCATATATAGTTGAACTTCGTGAAGTGTTCTGGTCTGACGGGCGATATTTTCTGCATTTATTTCACGTAAAAAATCGGTTGTAGTAATTGTTCCATTTTGAAATTTTGATTCCGTAGCTTTTTTTATATTGTTCCGCAAACGTATAATTTCTTCATCGTTTTTCAATGTCACACGAAGCTTGTCTATTTCGTTCATTTGTTGTTTAGTAAGCAAGTTGGTGTTGAAAAGAAAAGTTTCTTTCATAATATCCACATTTTTTTGACCAGTTTCGATTTTTTTCAATTCATTTTTCTGTGTATAAAATCCTGCTATATTCCACGAAAGTCTCACACCTCCAATATAAAAGGAAGTAAAATCATTTTTGAAAAAATCAAATCCCGGTCGCCCGTAGCCACCTTGAATGAATAATCCTATTTTTGGCAAGTTCCCAGCTAAAATGGTTTTCTTTTGACTTTCCAACAAATTTTTCTGTGATTCAAAAAGCGAAAGTTCAGGACGTTTGTTTTCAATATTCTCATTAACAACAGGTAAAAGTGGTTTTTCAAGCTCTGTTTTTTCATTCACATTTATACCAGTAAACACCGACAACATTTGACAATACGATTTCAGAACACTTTTTAAATCGGTTTCCTGTTGTGCAGCATTGATTTGTTCCACTTTCACAGCATCCAGGTCGGCTTGTTGTATTAATCCATTTTTCAAATATGCCTCCATTCGCTGATAATTGCTTGCCAATTCTTGCTGAAGAATCTGATTCACCTTCAATTGTTCTTTTATGAGCATAATCCCGAAAAACAAATTATTGATGCGGTCATTTAACGCATACAAATCCACTTCCAACTTCTGTTTTTCAGCCTCTGAAGAAGCTTTTATCAATTTTTTCTGAGCATTTACCATCCCGCCGTCCCAAACCAGCTGATCAACTTCCAATGCGGCCTGATATTGATCTTTGCTCAGTACGGGAAAACTAACCGGTTGCCCACTCAACTGTGTTAAAACTTGACCAAGTGTTTCGGGAATAGCGGTTACATCTGACTGATAAGTAGCTTTTGCCAGCAAGCTGACTTGTGGTAAATAGGCTTTATTGGCATTGGAAATATTGTAATCGGCCGTCTTTTCTATCAATCCATATTGTTTCAACAAGGGATAATTTTCTTTAGCTCTTTTCTGGCAAGTATCAAGATTTAGGGTTTGACCAAACGTAACTATCGAAAAAGATAAAAACAGAAAAATCAATATTTTCTTTGTCATAATACTTTTACTTTTTATGAGGGTTTGAAAAAAGTTTTTTTCTGTGAATTATTTGTTATGCTTATATTTAAAAATCTAAATTTTTCGAGTTGATTTTTTGATATACAAAAAAATATATCAAAACTATATTACTCTCTTAAAGATTGAAAAGCACTTCCCAAATTTTCTATTATATCGCCTGCAGTTAAGGATTCCATACTTTGATGTCGTAAAGCCAAATCACCGGCCAGCCCATGCAAATAAACGCCCAAAAGTGCTGCCTTTTCGGGAGAAAGGTTTTGAGCGAGTAAACCTGCCAGTATTCCTGTCAAAACGTCACCTGTTCCTCCTGTAGCCATTCCTGGATTGCCGGTGCTGTTAAAATAGATACTGCCGTCAGGAAAGGCAATTCGCGTATAGGCTCCTTTCAGGATAATGACCAGATGCAAATTTTTTGCCAGTTGCTGCATTTTCAATAAACGATCATAAGAATTTTTATCCGCACCAAAAAGTCTTTCAAATTCTTTGGGATGTGGCGTAAGAAGGGTATTGTGAGAAAGTTTTTCCAACAATTCTTTTTTTCTGCTCATAATATTCAAGGCATCAGCATCCATAACCATCGATTGTTTGATTGAAGGAAGAATTTGGAACAAAAAATTGGCTGTTTTTTCTTGAGTGCCAATACCTGGACCAATGGCCAAAGTGTTGTATTTCTCCAAGTTATTTAATTCTGAAATAAAATTTTCTTCCTTATCGCTTTCAAATAAAGCTTCCGGAACTTTTGTCTGAAGAATAATTCTGTTTGTTGCAGCCGAATGAACGCTTACCAATCCCGTTCCACTTCTAATGGCAGCTTGAGCCGATAAAACGGCAGCTCCAGCCATCCCCACACTTCCAGCCACTATCAATGCATGTCCGTAAGTACCTTTGTGGGAAAATTTTTTTCTTTCCGGTAAAAACGGAATTACATCTTTTTTTTCTAAAAAATAAAAATCGGTTGGTTCTCGTCTAATGGCTTCAGGATGAATACCAATTTCTATTATTTCCCATTTCCCCACAAAAGATTCGTTTTCTGCAAAGAAAAAAGAAAGCTTTGGAAATTGCAACGAAAATGTATAATCGGCTTTTACTATGGGTTGTGATAAATCTTTATTTTCTTCACCCTCCAATCCGGAAGGAATATCTATGGATACAACGGTTTTTCCAGAATTATTTATCCACCCAACCGCTTCCGAATAAATTCCGCTCAATGGTCGGGACAAACCCGTACCAAAAAGGCCATCTATTATGACGGTATTTTCCGAAAAATTCACAGGATAAAAGTCAGTAGAAAAATCATGCACACAGCCGGGAAATTTTTCTATCAGTCTGATTTTATTGGCTTCACAATCTGCAGAAAGTTTTCCTGTATGAATCAAATATACAGTAACATAATAATTTTTTTGAAGCAGCATTCTTGCTAAAGCCAGCGCATCGCCACCATTGTTTCCCGGTCCGGCAAAAACGCAGACGGGTAGGGGAGAAGGAAATATTTCCAAAAACTTATTACAAAGCCCAACAGCAGCTCTTTCCATTAAATCGATAGAAGCTATGGGTTCATTTTTTATGGTATATTCATCCAATTGACGAACTACAGAAGTTGAAAAAACCTTCATTGTTCAAAATTTTTTAATAGCATTTTATTGTTATACATTTACATTCAATAAGTTGAATTACATTTTTTTCTGAATAAGTTTATTTATTCCTTTTTTTATTGCATTTATATTTATCAACATTAGGTGCCGAAAAGTTGTTGAAAACTATTTTATAATCATTTATTTCTTTTTATCGAAAGACTGAAAACAATTTTTCATATCAATTGTTTTGGATTTTGAAAATTTAAACTGAAATATTTTTGGTTATTTTGTCAACCAAATTTATGGTATTTATTCACCGAAAAAAATAAAAACTTACTAACTTTGCACTTACAAACAACCTGTTCATAACATTTGTAAAATTCTATTTTACAAATACTTTGATTGCCTTCTTCGGTTCACAAATATACTATAAAATTTAATAATTAATTAAACAAGTCTTTATTCATAAAATTATCAACCAAATAAACACCCTACCATAATTATCATATAATTTATTTAACTCTATAAAATATTAATATGATATACATTTGATAACAACAAAACTATGGAAAAAAAAGAGCTATTAAAAGAAATAGACAGACTAAGAAAAGAAAAAAATGCGGTGATTTTGGCACATTTTTATCAGGAACCAGATATTCAGGATATTGCCGATCATGTTGGCGACAGTTTGGCTTTGGCACAATGGGCTGCTCAAACGGATGCTGATATAATTGTTCTCTGTGGTGTGCATTTTATGGGAGAAACAGCAAAAATTCTTAATCCTCAAAAAAAAGTACTGATACCCGATATGAATGCCGGTTGTTCACTTGCTGACAGTTGTCCGGCAGATGAATTTGAAAAATTTGTAAAAAGTCATCCCGATTATACGGTTATTTCTTACGTCAATACTTCTGCAGCAGTAAAAGCTTTAACTGATGTGGTAGTAACTTCAACTAATGCAAGAAAAATAGTGGAATCTTTTCCCGAAAATGAGAAAATTATTTTTGCACCCGACAGAAATTTGGGAAATTATATCAACAGCGTAACCGGTCGTCAAATGCTTTTGTGGAATGGAGCTTGCCATGTACACGAACAATTTTCAATAGAAAAACTTGTGGAATTAAAAAAGGAACATCCCGAAGCATTGGTTTTAGCTCATCCTGAATGTACCAAACCACTTTTAATGTTATCCGATTATATTGGCAGTACGCAGGCTTTATTGAATTTTGCTACGGCATCGGATAAAAAGGAGTTTTTGGTGGCTACAGAATCAGGAATTTTACACGAAATGCAAAAGAAAAATCCTGATAAACATTTTATTCCAGTTCCTCCCAACGATAGCACTTGTGCGTGCAACGAATGTAATTTCATGCGTTTAAATACCCTTGAAAAGGTATATCAATGTCTTTTAAATGAAAGTCCAGAGATTTTGGTTGAAGAGAAAATCCGACAAAAAGCTGTAAAACCTATTCTGCGAATGTTGGAATTAAGTTAAAAATAATTTGTATAACTGATTTTTAATAATGATTTTACCTATTTATTTTTTGCCATTAGCCGGTTTATTGATTGGAATACTAATTTCTTTGATGGGAGGCGGAGGAGGAATTTTTTATATTGCCATTTTGACAGGATTATTTTCCATTCCTATGAATCAGGCAGTTTCTGTTTCACTTGCCACCATCATACCAACTACTTTTGCAGCCTCTATAAGCCATTTTAAGGCTGGAAATGTAAATATCAACGTAGGATTGATTCTTTCAGCCGGTGGAATTATTGGAGTTATAGCGGGCTCTTTTTTATTGGGACTTTTATCCTTGAATGTTTTAAAAATTGTATTTGGTTTGTTCATGATATTTATGGCCGCACAAATGATTTTTAAAAATTTTCGTTCAAAAAAATCTTCCAATAAGGGAAATATTATTTTAGTAGAAGAAGATAAAACTGTAAACATAGCAAAAAAGAAAAAAATTTTTAGTTTCAAAAATTTTAAGGGTTTAAGTTTTGGTTTTTTTGGAGGAATTATGTCCGGTTTGCTGGGAGTGAGTGGAACTCCACCTATTTTAGCCGGACTTTACAATATGAAGTTGCGTTCCGTTCAGGTGGTGGGAACGTCAGTTATGGTACTTTTTTTTATTGCTCTTTCAGGAGTCATAACACATACCGCCTTTGGTCATCTCAATTGGTATTTGGTAGGATTATTGGCTGCGGGAACAATTACCGGAGCTATTTTGGGCCCAATTTTGGGAAAGAAAATTGACGAAAAAAAATTGGAAAAGTTTTACACGCCATTTTTTATTGTTTTTATTTTTTTGATGGGTATTTCCATGTTTTTTTGATAAAGCATTTGTTAAAGTATATTTTATATCTTTACATCTAACATTTCATTTCTGATTTTTTCTATCCAAAATTTTCTTTTCTCCAATTGAACGAAAAAAGTGTAACTTTGCAAGCGAAATTTTTAAAAATTTTTTTATGACTCAAGTAACTGACAAAGTGAATACTTCCGGCTCGAAAAATACTCGATCAAATGTTGTTGTTGACTGGTTTATTAGATTGATAAAGGGTATAATTGTGGGTATTGGTTTTATTTTACCCGGTTTGTCGGGCGGAGTGCTTGCAGTAATTTTGGGAATTTATGACAGAATTATCAAATTTTTGTCCGATTTGCGAAAGGATTTCGTTCAGAATGTTTTTTATTTTATTCCGGTAGTAATTGGCGGGGCAATCGGAATCGTGCTTTTTTCTATTTTGGTGGAGAAGGCTTTTGGTAATTATGCCGCTCAATTTATTTGCCTTTTTGTGGGATTTGTAGGCGGAACTTTTCCATCGCTTTATAGAACAGCAGGAAAACAGGGGAGAAGAACAAAAGATATTATCATTTTTATTTTTTCTACGTTTTTTATTTTTGGGTTAATGTTGCTGGGTGGTCAGCAGTTGACGGAAGTTGCTCCCAATATTCCGGTTTGGTTGGGTTCCGGTGCGCTGATTGGTTTGGGGGTGATTGTTCCCGGTATGAGTCCTTCCAACTTTTTGATTTATTTCGGATTATACGATAAAATGGCAACCGGAATTAAGGATTTTGATTTTGCCGTGATTATTCCTCTTCTTGTTGGTTTTGCGGTTTGTGTTTTACTTTTTGCAAAGCTGGCAGCTTATTTGTTCAGAAAGTTTTATCCCGAAATGTATCATTTTATTTTGGGAATGGTAGTAGGGTCATCATTGGCAATTTTTCCGACGGTTGTTTTTCCCGCTTTTCGGTCTGAACAATTGTCGGTTGCAGGACTAAGTTTTGTGAGTGCTTTTCTTTTGTGTATTGGTTTTCTTGCTGTTGGTGTGGTTATTTCATTCCTTTTTAGCAAGTTGGAAGATAAATTTCCAAGAGAAGAAATTTTCTGAAAAAGTATATTTTTTTATTTACCAAAAAAATATTTATTTTCCTTCTTGTTTACCGTGTTCGGTAGGCACAATTTTGAAAAGTTTATCGTTCCGCCGAACCAATTCATTGGTTTTCATGGAGAAGTAGGTTCCTTTTTCCACTTTCTCAACGGGTTGCAAATCTACTCTTATTTCGTTGACAATGTCTTCGTATGCACCTGTTGTTTCGCCAGTAATCAATATTTCGTCGCCTACCGATAAACTTTGAGCTTCCAACAGAAATTCTGCTACGCCAATTTTATTGAAATAATTGGTAACTTTTCCAACGTAAATTTTTTTGTGGGTTGCTGCAGAACCATAGTTTTTACTCCATTCGCCAAGTCTTTGTCCTAAATAATATCCATTCCAGAATCCTCTGTTAAAAACTTTACTTAATCTGCGGTTCCAGTCGTTTATCTTTTCTTTGCTGAATGTTCCTTCATAGCAGGCATTGATTGCTTCTTTATAACATGAAACGACTGTTTTCACATATTCGGCTCCGCGAGCACGTCCTTCTATTTTAAATACACTGACTCCGGCTTTCAGCATTTCGTCCACAAATTCTATTGTTTTCAAATCTTTTGGCGACATGATGTATTCATTGTCGATTTCCAGCTCTATTTCCGAATCTTTGTCTTTTACCAGATAGCCTCTTCGACAAATCTGATTGCATTCGCCGCGATTGGCAGATAGATTTTTTTCGTGAAGGCTGAGATAGCATTTTCCTGATACGGCCATGCAAAGCGCTCCATGACAAAACATTTCAATCCGAATCAGTTTTCCGTTTCTACCGCAAATATTTTCGTTTTGAATAGCGCTGAAAATTTCCGAAACCTGTTTTAAGTTTAATTCTCTTGCTAACACTACAACATCTGCAAACTGTGCATAAAATTTCAATGCTTCGATGTTGGAAATATTCAATTGGGTAGACAAATGCACTTCAACGTTCAGGCTATTGGCATACATCATGGCCGCAACGTCTGAGGCAATAATGGCTGAAATACCGGCTTCTTTTGCTGTTTCGATAATTTCGCGCATCGAAATCAAATCATTGTCGTATAAAATTGTATTCACGGTCAAGTAACTTTTCACGTTGTTTTCTGTGCATATTTCAACAATTTTTTTCAAATCGTCAACGCTAAAATTACTACTCGATTTGCTACGCATATTTAATTTTCCAATACCGAAATATACTGAGTCTGCTCCAGCTTTTATGGCTGCAGCCAAACTTTCCCATGATCCTGCCGGTGCCATAATTTCTATTTTGCTGCGTTCGGTTGGATAAGTTTCGGTTTTGTTTATATAATTTTCCATTGTTTGATTTTCTCCTGAATCTTGCTTTTTTTCTAATTTCTTACTGCAAAATTAACCCTTTTATTTTAATTTTTCTATTCAACTCCTCACTACACGTTCTCAATCTTTTACTTGGTTTATTTCTATTTATGGAGCAACTTTTTTCACTCGTATGGGTTTTTTAATTCCATTTTAGAAATCATCAATCCAATTTTTTTTCTAAATTTGTAATCTTTTTTGCATAAAAATGAAAATTTCAAACATAGAATTTCCTTCACGACCTTTGTTTTTGGCTCCGATGGAAGATGTTACGGATGCTGATTTTCGCTTATTATGCCGTCATTTTGGAGCCGATATGGTTTATTCTGAATTTGTTTCGTCTGAGGCTTTGAATCGTAATATTCCTCGAACTTTACAAAAAATCAATGTGTTAGAAGAGGAAAGACCTGTAGCAATTCAAATTTACGGTACCGACCCGGAGGTTATGGCTGAATCGGCTCAGAAAGTTGAAATGATTCACCCCGATATTATAGACATTAATTTTGGATGTCCGGTAAAAAAAGTCGCCGGAAAAGGGGCAGGAGCTGGGATGTTGAAAGATATTCCAAGAATGTTGAAAATTACTCAATTTGTGGTGAAAGCTGTAAACGTTCCCGTTACGGTAAAAACGCGTCTGGGTTGGGATGACAGCAGTAAGATTATAGTTGAATTGGCTGAAATGTTGCAAGATTGCGGTATTCAGGCGCTCACTATTCATGGTCGAACGCGTCAACAAATGTACAAAGGTGAGGCAGACTGGACGCTGATTGGTGAAGTCAAAAACAATTCAAGGATTAAAATTCCTATTATTGGAAATGGTGATATTACCAGACCAGAGCAGGCAAAAGATTTTTTCAATCGTTATGGCGTTGATGCAATTATGATTGGACGAGCTGCTATTGGTCACCCATGGATTTTTTCTGAAATGAAGCATGTCCTTGATGACGACTTTGAGTATTCGCCTCTTTCTTTTGAAGATAAGAAAGCTATTTTAAAAAACTATATTTTATCTGCCGTTCGCAGGTTGGATATTGATGAACAAACACCTATAGAAAATGTTTATGATATACATTTAAAGGGAATTGTTCATTCTCGTCGACATTTGGCAGCAACTTCTATTTTTAAGAATATTCCAAATTTTAAAAGTACGCGTATTGCCATGCTTCGTGCCGATACATTGCGTGAACTTTTCGATATTATCGATTCTGTACATGAAACTTTTTGCAATTAGTTTTTTGAATAATTATATTTTCTAAATTCTACTGTTTATGAATTTTATTATTAAATCACGTATGTTTGGTTTTCTCTCGTTGGGGATACCATTTTTAATTTTTATGATGCTTATGATGAATGGATGTAAATCAGAAAAAAAAATTTCTGGCATTGACTTGACAAATTTGGACACTACTGCTCGTCCTGGTGATGATTTTTATCAATTTGCCTGTGGCGGATGGATGAAAAAAAATCCTTTAAAAGGTGAATATGCACGTTACGGAACTTTTGACAAGCTGGCGGAGGAAAATACTTCTCAGCTTCGTGAATTGATAGAAGAAATTGCTTCTAAATCGCATGTTGAGGGTACTGTGGAGCAAAAAATTGGTGATTTGTACCAATTGGCGATGGATAGCGACCGTTTAAATAGGGAAGGCTATCAACCGGTGCAAACTGAATTGAAAAAACTGGCTGATGTAAAAACTAACACTGAGTTGATTAAAATTCTTCCAGAGCTAATGTTGAATGGCAACGACGTTTATTTTTCGGTTTACGTTGATGCTGATCCAATGAATAGTTCGGTATATTTGACACAAACCTATCAAAGCGGTATAAGTTTGGGAGAAAGAGATTATTACTTGGATCAGGATTCACATTCCAAAGAGATTCTTGAAAAGTATAAACAACATGTAGCTAAAATGTTTGAGTTATTTGGCTTCAATTCTGCCGATGCTCAGAAAAATCGCGATGCTGTTTTGTATATTGAAACTCGTTTAGCCAAAGCGTCTTATGATCGTGTAAAACTTCGCGATCCTTATGCCAATTATCATAAAATGTCCATTCAGGATTTAAGTAAAGAATTTTCTACTATTTCTTGGAATGAATTTCTTCACACTTTGGGAATTCCTGCTGTTGATTCAGTAAATGTTTCTCAAAAAGAATTTTTGACTGAAGTCGGGAATATTCTTACTACCGTCCCTTTAGATCAGCAGATCGCTTATCTTCAATGGAAGGTTATTGATAATGCTGCTGCTTATTTAAGCGACAGTATTTACAATCAGAATTTTGAGTTTTACGGAAAAACTTTGTCTGGGAAAAAAGAACCTTCGCCTCGTTGGAAACGATCGGTGAGAAGTATTGACAATTTTTTGGGCGAAGCAGTCGGACAAATGTACGTAAAGAAATATTTTCCTCCCGAAGCTAAAGAAAGTATGTTGAAGCTTGTGCACAATCTTCAGGAATCATTGGGTCAGCGTATTCAAAATTTAACATGGATGGGCGATTCGACAAAAGCAAAAGCTTTGGAAAAATTGGGAACTTTTTATGTAAAAATTGGTTATCCCGATAAGTGGAGGAGTTATGATGCGCTGCAAATTTCTAAAAATGTTTCTTATTATGAAAATGTTAAACGAGCTCATCACTTTGAGTATGCTTACAAGTTTGCAAGAGCCGGTAAACCTGTTGATAAGTCGGAATGGCTCATGACACCTCAAACTGTTAACGCTTATTACAATCCTTCAACTAACGAAATTTGTTTTCCTGCTGGTATTTTGCAACCCCCTTTCTTTGATGTTCATGCAGATGATGCAGCTAATTATGGTGCTATTGGAGTTGTAATTGGTCATGAAATGACACATGGATTCGATGATCAGGGCTGTCAGTTCGATAAGGATGGCAATTTAAAGAATTGGTGGACTGAAGAAGATAAAAAACAGTTTGATGCACGTGCCAAAGTTTTGGCCGATTATTATGATTCTATTGAAGTTGCACCCGGTGTTCATGCCAACGGCAAATTTACCTTGGGCGAAAATATTGCCGATCATGGAGGTTTGCAAGTTTCATTTCAAGCCTATAAAAATTCTACTAAAGGCCAGACATCTCAGATTATGGATGGGTTTACGCCTGAGCAACGTTTCTTTTTGTCTTATGCCAATGTTTGGGCTGGGAATATTCGTCCGGAAGAAATTCTTGTTCTGACAAAATCTGATCCTCATGCTTTGGGTCGTTGGAGAGTCAATGGAGCATTGCCACATATTCAGGCTTGGTACGATGCTTTTGGTATTAAGGAAGGCGATAAGTTGTTCTTACCTGTCGAAAAACGCGTGAGTATTTGGTAGTTTTCTCAAGATTTCGTAGTGCTTTCGGTTTAGAATTTAAAAAAAATTTCTCTGTAAGCGTTTAAATATCATAAACCTTACAGAGAAATTTCATTTTAAAGCGTTCTGTTTTATTTTATTGGTTTCATAACAATTTCCATTACATTTCCTTGATCAACAATCGCTTTTAATGTTTTTTGAACACTTTCCCCCGTTAGAGACTCAACTGACGGTCGGTAGTCGTTAACCAAGTTCAGGCGATTAAAATAATAGTTTTTTATTGCGTTTTGCCACCATTTATTTTCTTGCAAATCTTCTTCATATTTTTTCAGCATGTTTTCTTTTACTTTCTGTAAATCTTCTGCTTTTGGACCGTTGTTGATCATATTTTCAATTTCTGAATGAATGATTTCCATTAATTTGTTTTGTTTTTCAACATTAGTATCAAATTGAATAAACAATAGTGCTTGTTCAATGGGACGATTTCTTAAATTTCCTGCAACTCCCACGCCATACGACCCACCTTCCTTTTCCCGAACACTTTCAAGGTAACGTATATTTAAAATGTTTCCAATGGCATTTATGTTTGTTCGATTATTCACGTTAAAATTCATATTTCCGCTGTAAACGATGCAATTTGATACTTTTTTTACTTGCATTTCTCTTGAAAAATAGTTGGTTGCTTTTCCCATTGGAAGTCTAACATTGTCATCGGTGTACTGTTCCTTTTTGCCTTTCGATTTTATTCCACCAATATAGGTATTAATGGCATTTTCAACTGTTTTATTGTTCGGATTTACATTCCCTGTAAATACAAATGTAAAGTCTGCAGGGTCTGAAAATCGGTCGGCAAATATCTCCAATGCTTTTTCCTGATTCACTTTTTCTAATGTTTTCATATTTAACAACACCGTCCGAGGACTATGGTTTGTAAGCATAACCTGTACAGTGTCGGAAAAAGCTTTGTCCGGATTATTTTCACTATTTGCAAGGAATGCTTTATAGTTGTTCATGAGTGCCTCAAATGCATCATCGTCCTTCCTTGTAGCAGTAAAATGTAAATAAATAAGTTGTAACATTGTCTCAAAATCCGATACAGAAGAATTTCCAGAAAAACCTTCTTCGTAATTGTCGATGTAAGGATTTACAGAAACAATTTTTCCCGAAAGAATTTTTTTCAAGTCAATTTGATTAAAATTACCCAATCCGTTATTATTTACAACTTCAGTAGCAAATTCGCCGGAAGGTAAATCTTCGATATTTGTTATTTTAGAGAGACCTCCTATACTGTACGCATTGAACAATATTTCATCCTTTTTGAATGAAGTTGGTTTAAAAATTACCTTAGCTCCATTGCTTAATGTCCATTCTGTAGTTCCAATAATATCGTTGTTCGTAACTTTTTTAATTTTGCCTGGTTTTGGAAATTTTTCAATCAACGGTTTATTGATTTGTTCTTCTACTTTGGCAGTTAATTCTGTTTTTTTGGCTTCTTCAATTATTTCTTTAATTTTTTCTTTTGTTGGAAGAATTACCGTTGGCTTTTCAGGCGCCATAATTGATACAATCAGGTTTGTATCTGTAACGTATGATTTTGCAAGTTGATTAACCATTTCTGTATTCACTTGAGGTAAAATCATTTTAATGGTCTCGTATTCCCACTCAATGCCCGGGATAGGTTCTTGATTAAGAAAATGTGCCATATATTCTTTTACATAATTTTCATTTTTCTGATTATCTTTTTCATTGTACAGTTTTTCAATCATTTTAGCTAAATCGGCTTTCGCTCTTTCTAATTCTGAATTATTGAATCCAAAACGTTTAACTTTCTCTGCTTCGAGTAAAACGCTTTTCAATCCTTCCGTTTCTGAACCTTCTTTGGGAACCACCACCATATAGAATGCATCCTTGGATTTTACTAATTCGCCGTACGTAGCATATCCTGCCACAAAGGGAGCATCTGGCTGCATGGTTATTTCCTCAAATCTATTTTGCATCATATTTGAAATTAAGGAATTAATTACGTTCACCAAATATCCGTTTATTGATAATTTTATTTCTTGCGGTAGTTTGTCGTGTTTATAAATTAGTTCCACCCGTGTCATTCGCGCTTCAGGGTCAGTAACAATAGAAATGATAGGTTCTTTATTGTCAAAAATTGGATAAATTGGTCGTTCAGGTGCATTTTCCGGTTTTTTAATGTTTGAGAATAATTCGATAATTTTTTGTTCCACCTTGTTAACATCAATATCACCAACAACTATGATGGCTTGTTGGTCGGGACGATACCATTTCTTGTAATAGTCGCGCAAGGCTTCCGGCGTAAAATGTTTAATAACTGCAGTATCGCCAATTACGTCGCGTTTGGCATATTGTGAACCCGGAAATCTTTGTTTGTTCGATTCTTTCCACATTCTTCTTTCTGCGCTTGCTCCCTGTCTCCATTCTTCCATGATAACTCCTCTTTCGGCTTCTATTTCACTTTCTTCCAGAGAAATTGCATTCGACCAATCATGCAGAACGAGTAAGGCGCTGTCTATTATTCCTTCGCGTAAAGTTGGGACATCTGACAAATGATATACCGTTTCGTCTAACGAAGTGTAGGCATTTATGTTGGCACCAAATTTTACTCCTACACTTTCAAAGTATTCAATAATTTTTTTGCCGGGGAAATTTTTTGTTCCATTAAAAGCCATGTGCTCCAAAAAATGTGCTAATCCGTTTTGGTCATCATTTTCGAGTATTGCACCTACATTTTGAACGATATAAAAGTCAGCTCTGTTTTTTGGTTGTTGATTGGACCGAATGTAATAGGTTAGTCCGTTTTCCAGTTTACCATATTTTACTTTTGGATCTATAGGTAGTGGTTGAAACTGTGTTTGTTGAGCTAAAACAGAAGAGCTAAGAATAACCAGTAATCCGATTGAAAAAATTTTTATATCCAATGTTCTCATATTTATTTTGGTTTATATTAAGTGATTTTTTTTCTTTCTCCTTTTGAAGGGCACTTGTATTTGTTATTATTCGTCAACAAAGTAATTGATAAAATTTCAGAAATGAAAATTTTTTTGAAATTTTTTATTTATGAATGTTAATTTCACTTGGTTTTCTTTTTTCTATTCTTCGTCGACCCATTTAAAAATGAATTTTTTAGCGTAATTTTGCACAAAAAATATTTATAATGTCAGAAAATTTCTTTATTGGTTCTTCATTGGATAAAAAATCAAAATACGAGAATCTATTAAGTCAATTACCTGCGCTAATTGCTAATGAACCTGATCTTATAGCTAATCTTGCTAATTTGTCGGCAATTTTTCATCAAACTTTTAAATGGTGGTGGGTTGGTTTTTATCTTGTTAAAGATGATCAGCTTGTGCTTGGCCCTTTTCAGGGGCCTGTTGCCTGCACACGAATATCTTTCGGAAAAGGAGTTTGTGGAACTGCTTGGAAGGAAAAACAAAGCTTTCTTGTACCTGATGTAAATAATTTTTCCGGTCATATAGCTTGTAGTAGTATTTCTGTTTCAGAAATTGTTTTTCCTTTGTTTAATTCTTCTTCCGAAGTTGTTGCAGTTCTGGATATTGATAGCGAAAAATTTGGTTTTCTGGATGAAACCGATATGCAGTATCTTGAACAAATTGCTGAAATAATCAGTAAATCATTATTTTATTGATATGCTTTAACTGTTATCCATGCTTATTCTGAACTCTTTTAATCATTTTTTTGTTATTTGTAGCTTGGATAATTGATATTAATATTTTCGAACTATGGATTTTAAATACGATATAATTGTTATTGGTGGTGGTCATGCTGGAAATGAAGCAGCCTGTGCTGCTGCCAATATGGGCTCTAAAACTTTGCTTATAACCATGGATATGAATAAAATCGGACAGATGAGTTGTAATCCTGCTGTTGGTGGTATAGCAAAGGGCCAGATTGTAAGAGAGATAGATGCTTTGGGAGGACAAATGGGAATAGTTACCGATCGTTCGGCTATTCAATTTCGGATGCTCAATCGTTCAAAAGGTCCGGCAATGTGGAGTCCTCGTTCTCAAAGTGATCGACATCAGTTTATTTTGCAATGGATTAAAATTCTTACCAATACTCCCAATCTTTTTATATGGCAAGATACTGTAAAGCAAATTCTTATAGAGAATGGACAAGTTAAAGGCGTTTTAACTGCTCTTGAAATTGAAATTTCTGCAAAATGTGTTATTTTGACTGCCGGTACTTTTTTAAGCGGACTGATTCATATTGGGAAAAATCAGCTTATTGGTGGTAGAATTTCAGAACCTGCCTCTTTTGGTATTACTGAACAACTAAAATCATTGGGTTTCACAACAGGTAGAATGAAAACCGGGACACCTGCTCGTATTGATGGTAGAACAATTGATTTTTCGGTTTTAAAAGAGCAGCAGGGAGAAAACGATTTCCATAAATTTTCTTTTCTTACTGATGTTAAACGGGAGTTGAAACAAATGAGTTGCTGGATAACTTATACGAATGAAAACACCCATGAAATTCTGCGTAATGGTTTACCTGAATCTCCACTTTATAATGGTCAGATAAAAAGCATTGGGCCTCGATATTGTCCAAGTATTGAAACTAAAATTGTTACTTTTGCAGATAAAACTTCTCATCAATTGTTTTTAGAACCTGAAGGTGTTGATTCTCAAGAGTATTATTTAAATGGTTTTTCATCTTCTCTTCCTATTCAAGTGCAAATTAATGCTATTCATACGATTCCCGGACTTGAAAACGCTGAGCTTTTCAGACCAGGTTATGCTATTGAGTACGATTTCTTTGATCCAACTCAATTAAAACATACACTCGAAACCAAGCGAATTAAAAATTTGTTTTTTGCCGGTCAGGTTAATGGAACTACGGGTTATGAGGAAGCTGCAGGTCAGGGCTTAATTGCTGGTATTAATGCACATATTAATTGTCATGGAGGAAAAGAATTTTTCTTGGATCGTGATGAATCTTATATCGGTGTTTTGATTGATGATTTGGTAACTAAAGGTGTAGATGAACCTTATCGAATGTTTACATCTCGTGCAGAATATCGTATTATTTTACGTCAGGATGATGCCGATTTACGTTTAACCCCGAAAGGTTATAATATTGGTTTGGCTACGAACAATAGATTATCTCAAGTTTTATCTAAAAAAGAAGCTATTGATTCACTTATTTCTTTTATCGAAAATTTTTCTGTTAAACCTGCTGAAGTGAATAGTTTTTTAGTCAGAAAAAATACTTCCGAATTAAAGCATGGTTGTAAATTGGTAGATTTGGTTTTGCGTCCTCAGATTTCTATTAACGATTTATCAACACTATATCCTTCTTTAAAGCAAAAAATTCAGTCAATAGGAGATAGGTCAGAAGAGATAATTGAAGCAACAGAAATTTTTATAAAATATCAAGGTTATATTGAAAGGGAAAAATCTATTGCCGAAAAATTTCATCGGTTGGAGCATATGGATATTAAAGGAAAATTTGATTATCCGTCTATTTTATCTTTATCAACAGAAGCACGTCAAAAATTGGCAAGAATCGATCCTGATACCATTGGACAGGCAAGTAGGATACCTGGAATTTCACCCAGCGATATCAATATACTCTTGGTACTTTTGGGTAGATAAATTTTAAGTTCCACGTGGAACAATTGGAAGATTAAAGTTTTTTTATAAATTTGTTTCACGTGAAACATTTAAGATATTATGAATTTGAATCCTCAATTAAAACAACAAATAGATGCACTCCCAGAAAAACCGGGAGTTTATCAATATTTTAATGCAAAAGAGGAAATTATTTATGTTGGTAAAGCAAAAAATTTAAAGAAAAGAGTTTCCTCCTATTTTACAAAAACCCACGAATCGCGTAAAACGACAGTGTTGGTAAAAAATATTGCATCTTTGAAATATATCGTTGTGGATACAGAAGAAGATGCTTTATTGTTGGAGAATAATTTAATAAAAAAATTCCAACCTCGTTACAATGTTTTATTAAAAGATGGTAAAACCTATCCCAGCATTTGTATTACGAACGAGGAATTTCCCAGAGTATTTAAAACAAGAAATATCATTAAAAACGGGTCTTTGTATTTTGGCCCTTATAGCTCAAGTTATACCATTAATTCTCTTTTAGAGATTATTCATGATCTTTATCCCATCCGAACTTGTAAACTTCCGTTGACGGAAGACAATATCAAAGCAGGGAAGTTTAAAGTCTGCCTCCAATACCACATTCATAAATGCAATGGGCCCTGTGAAGGGAAAGAAACGGCTGAGATGTATCGGAAATACATAAACGAAATAAAACTTATCATCGAAGGTAATGCCAACGAAATAAGCAAAATGCTTTTGGAAGAAATGAAAAAGCTTTCAGCTGATTACAAATTTGAAGAAGCTTATGAAATTAAACAAAAGTATGATTTGATTGAAAATTATAAGTCAAAGTCGATTATTGCCAATACGGTGGTAGAAAATACAGACGTTTTTGGTTATGAAGAAACTGA
>Ga0208826_1000973_pt1 | contig 26370 bp, 58 predicted proteins | sample AD_UKC115_MetaG_FD_184451 | JGI IMG/M metagenome (GOLD analysis project Ga0208826, IMG submission 184451) | Active sludge microbial communities of municipal wastewater-treating anaerobic digesters from Hong Kong - AD_UKC115_MetaG (SPAdes)... | ecosystem: Engineered > Bioreactor > Anaerobic >...
AACAATGAGTACAACTGACAATTTAAACAACGATGCCGAAAATCCATTAAAAGAAAATCCACAAGGCGAAGCTCCATTCGAACAAGGTAAAAAGCCTGGTGATGTTCTTGATATTGAACATGAAGAAATTTCTTCACAAGTAAAAATATTCGCTAATGCAAAAGAAGATGCGAAGAAAATATTTGCTGCATTATTCCCAAATAGTGATTATAAAAAACACTTAAAGGCTCTACAAAAAAAATACGGGGGTATTGAAATTAATAGCGCTGATGATATTGAGCAATATAAATTAGTTAAGAAGGGGATTTCAGAGGTAAGGCCATTTAGAACTTCTGTGGTTAAAAAAACTGAGGATATTCTTTATGAGGCTAAAAAATACATCAAAGATGTTAATAAAATGAAGGATGAATTTGTTTCAGAGGTAGGTAATGTAGAGAACCCATTAAAAGAAAAGAAAGAGAAATTTGATAAATTGGTTATAGATCGAGAGAATGAAGAGAAGGACAGAATTGCTCAAAAGAAAAACGAACGTCTTGGTTTGTTATCTAAAAACGGTATGACATTTGACGGTAACTTCTGGAGCATCAATGATATTAGTGTAGGTGTTCTTGAGATTGAAAAATATGATGATGAAGTTTTTGAAACGTTACTTGGCAAAGTTGTTGCACAAAACAAAATTAATCTTGAGAAAGAAGCAGAAGAGAAAGAAAATCAAAGATTAGCTGACCTTAAAAATAAAGAGAAAGAAGAGAAAGAAAGACTTCAACAAGATCGTTTTAATAAAATTAAATTTCATCTCGCTTTCATTAGAGAGGACGTTTCAAAATGTGCTGAATGGTCACAAGAAAAATTTAATCAAGTTTATAACGATGCCGTTGAAGCAAAAAAACTTCAAGATGAAAGGGATGAAGAAATAAGAATCCAACTTAGAGAATTAAGAATTGCGCAACTTGAATCACTTGGTATTAAAGTTACAAGTGAGCATGACAAGTTAATTAACGAGTCAAGTCGAGAAGACTGGAATGTTATCATGGATGGGTACAAGAAAGCTAAAAAGGATAAGGAAGAACAAGAAGTTGCCGATAAGAGAGAACGAGATATTCTTTCTGTTAATGCAAAACCATTTGAAGCATTAGGATTCCGTCATAATTATAATACTGGTTGTTGGGAAATTACAATCAACAAAGATTGGGATAAAGGAGCGTATTATCATACAATTACTAAAGATGAAATGCTTTCACCAAAAGAAGGATTAATCCAGGCAATGACAGAAATGATTAATGGATGGAATCAAGAAATTGAAGATAAGAAAGAAGAAAAAAGACTGGACGGTGTATTTGCTTCAAGAAGAATACAACTACTTAATTTAGGATTTACTATTACTCCATCTGGTTCTTTCCAAATTAAATATAATGAGGCTGAATCAGAATCAGTAATCCAATCAGTAGTTAGAACAGAAACAGATGAACAGTTCAATGCATACATCCTAGGTGTGAAAACTAAAATCGAAAAAGAAAACGAAATTAAAAGGCAATCACAAATTGATGATACTCAAAAATATAATGAGTGGATTGATAAACTTCTTGCTATTGAAGCTCCGGTTGTTTCAGATGACTTGTTGAATAAATCAATATCATCAATTAAATCTGCTTTAATTAAAAGGTAAGTATCAAAAATATTGGCCGTAGGTCGCGGCAGTTGGGGAACAAATGCGACATATTGAATCCTTCATCTACGGTCATACGGACGTTTAGCTCAGTTGGTAGAGTGTTAGGATAAGTCCCAAAAGGACAATTCCTAAAGGTCATTGGTTCGAGTCCAGTAGCGTCCACATAAATGGCGATTTGAATATAAGATAGTCCAAGACTCCTTCGCAAAGAGAACAGGCGTTTAAATTATAGTAAACAATCTACGGGGATGGCAACCCTTAAGCCGAATAACATCAAATAGCAAGCGTGGCTTGTAGGTGAAAAGTAACCTTCATTCCTTTTAAAACAAAATATATGTTAGAAGAAATAAAAAACGTAATTAAAAATCCACTTGTAGATTATAATTGGTTATTATGGACAATTGGTTTATTAATGATAGTAATAATTATCCTTTTAGTTTACATGGTAAGTCAGTATATGATTTGGATAATCGATTCGTCATTTCTTGAAATTAAAATAAATAAAGGAGTTATTCTAAGAAAGTACTACGAGAATCCATATACCTATACTTCGTTTATAATGTGTGGTAAAACAATGATACCAATGACTCATTATGTTGACGGCAGGTATATGATTTCTATTGAAATAGATGATATAAAACAAGACATTGAAGTAACGCAAGATAATTATGATATACTAGAAGTTGGCGATAGCTTAAGTTGTAAATACACTAATGGAAGAATACTTAAATCAATTTATATAAAGTCATGGCAATTCATCACATAGACACAACCGATTGGACTCCAGAGCAATGGACGATGTACCGATACAAAGGTATTGGAGCTTCAGAAATGGGGACATTACTCGGCATCAACGAATTCCAGTGTTCGTTACAATTATTCCATCTTAAGATTGGTAGATACCCATCCAAGAGAAGAAATAGAAGAATGAACATAGGTGTATTGAGTGAGTCAGTTATTGCAGATATGTGGGAATACTTTGATCACGATGACGATAAGTTTAACTTGAATATGGAAATGGGCCGGAAGGTTCGAAGTTGCCAGAATGTAAATTCATTCATTCATAATGATGACTTCCCGTATTTATTTGTTTCTCTGGATAGAGTTTTTTCAGATCCAAGATTCAAAACATTATGCTCTCTTGAATTGAAGAACAAAACGTATGCATCATATCACAAGTATTCCAATGGTATTAATCCATCAGAAGTAATTCAATTATCAATGCAGCTTCTAATCCCTAAACATGAATATGGTGAGATCGCTTATTTGATCGATAACATGGATATGAAAGTCCTCCCATTGACTTATGACTATGCTAAGAAGTCAAAGAATGCAATTGTAAATGTATCCGGTAAATTCTGGGAGAATGTATTACAAGCAAGAAAGTACATCAACCAAATTGAGAATGCAAAGTTGAATTTCAATCAACGATTAGTTGAGGAACTTGAAATGGAGATTTTGAAACTTGAGCCGGAACCAGAAAGAAATGAAGTTTATCTTGAATACCTAACAGACCTTGAACGAGAGAAGAGAGAAACCGTTCCGATCAAAGCAGATGAAGCGCTTATCAAGAAAGCAAATGATATGAGACGGAACCAGTTAAAACGTGCAAAACTTGACGAGGCCATCACTGAAGCAAAAGCATACATGGCAGAACTAATGCACAAGGAACAAAAATTTGAAATTGATTTTGGCAAGCTAGGGAAAGTAAAAATGTATAACGGACGATTTATAACTAAATTAAAATAATCATTATGTATATTAAAATCAAAAAAGGAACAGACACATTCAATAAGTTGAGTGAATTATATTCTAAAATTAATAAGGCAAGGGATAAAGCGAAAGAAGTTACAAAGCAACTTGGGGCAATTAAATCATACAATACAAATTGGGGACCATACTTAGCAGGTAGTATTGAAGCCTTAGAATTTGAAGAAGAACCAGATACTACAAAGTTTAGGAAAGTTGGGAAGTCATGGCAAAGATTATGGTATCCCAAAAGTTCAAACAAAGCTGCATTCAAATTACTTCATACATTAACTCCAGTAAAAGATAATGAGTTAAATGATATTGTTGGATTTGGTGGTCTGCAAATGGTAGGTAATGCAATTTATGAAAGAGTTGGTGTTGAATTTAGAAAAGAATATCATTTAATTGAAGTCGGTAAAGGATGTAAGTTTAACTTGAATGATGATATGGAAGAAATAACGGAGTCTGAATACTTAAAACTAAAAGGTAAATAATATGAGCAAAAAATCTGACTTAATAGTACTTCAAGAAATGTCACAACAAGATATGGACATTAAATCTTCATGCAATTTAGTAGGAGGAAGAAAGGTGAAGCAAGGAGCAATTTTAGAAATAGGGGTAGATAATTCTACATTCCAACAATTAGCATTGCAAATGGCTACAAATAATGTAACGCACTATGTTGTTACATATATCGTAAATAAGGAGCAATTTGATAAACTAAAAGGAGAGTAATGAGTAAAGGTTCACGATGGGTGTCAATTATTTGTATATTTACCAAATGAATAAAATTTGCGGTATATACAAAATAACATCCCCAAGTAATAGTGTTTATATTGGGCAATCAATAGACATCTTTTTAAGGTGGCATCATTATAAATTAGGAAGAAGCACAAAACAAATATTACTTCATAACTCATTTAAAAAATATGGAGTAGATAATCATAAATTCGAAATAGTTGAAAAATGTCCGAGAGAGCTATTAAATGAAAAAGAAAAATATTATGTTGACTTATATAAAACATTCAATTCAATTAATGGGCTTAATGTTCGTGATGGTGGTGGACATAAAGGTAAGTTTAAAGTTAGGCCGGAAAATATTTTAGTAAAATGTCTATGTGGTTGTGGTGCTAGTATATTAAAATATGATAATGGATGGAGAGAGAGAAAGTATGTTAGCGGACATAATGAACAAAATAATTTCTTACAAAAGTTTATTATTAAAGAAATAAAGAATAAAAATAATACTACGCAAGGGATGCTTAAAAAATATGGTAAAAAGACATTGAAAACTGTTTTAAATGTGATGGTAAAAAAAGGTATAATTAAAAGAATTTCTCACGGAAAATACGAATTAAATGGGACAACTAACTAAAATCGAATGGTGCCACAGATCGGCAAACTTATGGTGGGGATGCACTCATGCCGGACTGGGGTGCGACAACTGCTATGCAGAAACCTTATCAAAAAGATGGGGTAATGATGTATGGGGTAATGATAAACCTCGTAAAGAAATTAGGTCATTTTGGAATGACTTAGATAAGTATCAGAAACTCGCTTTAGAATCAGGGGAAAAACATACAGTATTCGTTGGCAGTATGATGGATATTTTTGAAAAGCCAATGCCGTTGATAAATTCAAAAGGAGAAGAAGTATCATATACAACTGAGGATATCAGAAATACTTTTTTCATGAGAATAATGGGAGATCGTTACCCTAACCTTATATTCCTTTTGCTTACAAAGCGTCCATCGAATATCAATAAATACATTCCTGAAAGTTGGAAGCAGAATCCACCATCAAATGTATGGTTTGGTACTTCACCAGTCAATCAAGAAACTGCGGATAAATTAATACCACAACTTTTGAAAGTAAAAGGCAACCTATTTTTATCTGTTGAACCGATGTTAGATTATATGGATATATACCCATATTTGATAGGAGGAACAATTGTAATGAAGCAAGGTAATTTTCAGCATCCAGTTTCAGGTAATAATGTTTCAAGGCACGTACCTGTTCATGTTGGTTGTGAAAATGAAATATCTTGGGCGATATGTGGAGGCGAAAGCGGTCATCATCGCAGACCATTTAATTTAGAATGGGCTAGATCATTAAGAGATCAATGTGCGGATGCAGATGTTCCTTTCTTCTTCAAGCAAATTGATAAAGTGAGAGATAAGTCAGAAGGTATTCCGGCAGATTTGCAAATTAGACAATTACCTAAATTTTAAAATATGAAACTATCAAAATTAGAAAAAGCCAGAGACTATGAAATTAATGAATGGCTTCAAAAAAACTTACAACTTACACCATATCAATGTGATCTTTTGAGAGATAAAGAGTTGGTTAGGTTCTCTTCTTTTTATTATTATAAAATTAAGAAAAGACAAAAAGTAAGTTTCTTGTGGAGATTCACTTTACTGGTTTATCCATTATGGTGGTTGTTATTAGTTGTATTAAGTTTCTTTAAGTTTTTAGTAACTGGAGAGTTTGGATATAGCTCTGAGTTCCTTGATAAGTATTTACATTATTGGCAAAATAAAATCAATTTATAAATTATGAATACAGAAATTGAAAAAGAAAAAAGAATCGAAGAGCTTGCAGAAGAAAAAAATATTTCTGAAAGAGCAGCCCGAAGAATAATCAATAAAGGGAAGGGTAAACGGATCGCAGGTTCAAATATCACTCCACCTAAAAAGAAACGCAAATGAGACAACCAAAATTCATACCAATCCTAATGTCTACACCAATGGTGATAGCTAATTTGAATGGTAGTAAAAATCAAACAAGAAGGATAATTGATCCGCAACCTAAAGGTGGAATTATTTGTGATGCAGATAATTTCAAGAAAGGTTATATGTGTTCCAAAATAAAAATTAATGACAATCCAGAAGCGTTTGAAATTACTCAGTTATTCAAACGTAAATATCAAGTAGGAGATATTCTTTGGGTAAGAGAAACATTTACAGTACTTGAACCCGAACATTGCATGAATGGTATGCCGTCTCGATTTATATATAGAGCTGATTGCGATTCGATTAGTGAAGATGCGAGACTGGATTATATTAAATCTGGTTATCCATACAAATGGAAGCCAAATTTATTTATGCCAAGGGTTGCTTGTAGAATATTCCTTGAAGTTATTGAAGTGAGAGTTGAAAGACTTAATGATATAAGTGAACAGGATGCAATTGATGAAGGGATTATCCCATTAAGAATGTCTCGTATGCAACTTGCAAGTTCGGGGCAATTATATCTTGATTATTCAAAAAAAACAGAATTATTTAATAAAGGTGTTTATCCTATACAATCTTATAAATCACTTTGGGAGTCAATAAATGGAAAAGGTAGTTGGGATATTAATCCTTGGGTATGGGTGGTTAAGTATAAAAGAATTGAAAAACCAGAAAATTTTATCTAATGAGTGAATATACATTAAAAAGTGAATTACAGCCATCAAGACTTGAATACGCAAAAAATAAAATAGTAAGTAAAGGTTATGATGTTTCGGTAATTGATGATAACAAAATTGAATTTGAATTCAATGGTAATAAAATTATTCATTTTGCATACACTGGATGGCATACAGGGAAAGGGATTAAAGATGGAAGAGGTATTAATAATTTATTAAAACAAATATGATTCATGATAGAAGAATTAAAATAATCCTTAGCCAGCGTAAACAATATAGATAAGTCTTAAAATTTAAAAACATGATTGATCCTAACTACGTAATTAAAACTCATAAAAAATCTTTCATCAATTCGAATGAATTGCACCTGCAAGGATTATTTGAAGAATTCGAAAGAATCGTACCAACAGAAGCGGTAATAACTTTATCTGGAATAAACAACCTGGTAAGGCTTTTTCTTCCAATGCGAGCCAGGCAAATTGAATCTGCTTTACTCAAAAATTTATTAATCACTCATCCAATATTTTAAACAATAACGGTAAGTCTTCCCGAATGAAGGCACAAAAATTATGAAAACAGAAAATAAAGAGTATTACGTACAATTCGAAAGTGAAGATTATAGAGGAAAGTTCACGATGCAAATACAAAATGATTGTAGTCAAATAAGATTTGAAAATGAAGATGATAGCGTTGCATTTGATTGCGACAAAAAAGAATTAAAGGCAATGAGAGATATGATTGATTCATCAATATCTAAAGTAATTTCTGAAGCAGACGAAGTTAAAGAGGTTGAACAAAAAACAGTTCGCACATTGGAAACACTTGGTGCCTTTGCAGACTGGGTAAAAGAAAATCACGAAATAGAACTAGATAGTTTAATAGTTGAGTATTTAGAGTCCTAAATTTCCTATAACATGGATTTGCTTTGCGAAGTGGCGGTTTTGGAACACCACAGTTTCAATATAGCATTGCAGTTCAATAGAATTACAAGGGTTCAAATTAGCACTTCACCCGCCATTTTGCAAAGCAAGTGTTAGCGGTTCGGGCTTCTCCGCTTTTAGATGCTCACAACAAAATTTAATCAAGATGTCAAAACAAGTATTTTTTATGGTGTATCTGGAAAATGAAAGAACACCAACTTACAAGCACACAACATTGGAAAGTGCAGAAAACGAAGCGAAAAGATTGTCAAAACAATACGGCAAAAAAGCCTTTGTTCTTTGCTCTTTAAAGTCTTTTGAGATAGTAGAATTTAAGGTTGAAGATTGTCGCCCTGATGTTGACGAATTACCATTTTAGCCTGACCGCTAACGGTTTGCGTGTATAAGAAGTGGCGGATTATAACTCTAAAACTTTCAGCAAACTCAGAACTTAATTAGAATTACAAAACTTTAACTTAACCGAGAAGCCCGCCATTTTTTATACACGCTGTTAGTGGCTGGGCTTTTCATAAAACTTGATAAAATGGAACATAATCATTTACCAAACACACCGCATTGTTTCTTTGAAAATGGAGAAACTGAATACAGATATTTTTCAGAAGAAAGCATGGATAATAACTGGTCAATGGACTGGTTTATAAAATACGTTGGGCTTTCGGAATTTATCAGAATACATGAAGGAACACAAGTTGTTTTTAAACATCCTGAATATGAAAAAGCACTTCAAGTTGATGCTGGAGGGTTGGGAGATTTCTTTTCCCATAAATTCGAGGTTTCAATTTACGATGGTATTCTTTAGCCTTGCCACTAACGTTTTGCGGCTTTGTGTCTGTTTGCCCCTTGCACAAGGCTTCAAGTTACCACAAATGTTGATGGGGCAAATAGCACAAAACCGCTGTTATACGCTGGCACGGTTGATTAGTAGAATGTTCAATTGGAATACAAACCCTTTTTCTTTTCTTTTTTGAGGGAGGGAAATTTAAAAAAATAAAGATTTGGAAGTAAATAAAATATACTGTGGTGATTGTTTAGAATTAATGCCACAAATTGAAAACGGTAAAATAGATTTAATCCTTACGGATTTACCTTATGGGACAACTGCCTGTGCTTGGGATGAAATAATACCTTTTGAACCAATGTGGAATGAGTTTTATAGAGTTTTAAGACCTAATGGATTTATAGTTTTGACCGCTTCACAACCATTTACAAGCAAATTAGTAAGTAGTAATATATCTAACTTTTCGCATCAATGGATTTGGGAAAAAATAGGAAGTAACGGAAATCCATTATTAGCCAACAAAATGCCATTGAAAAACTTTGAAGATATTTTAGTTTTTGGTAAAAAAGGATATGATGAAGGATTGGAACATCCATTAAGATATTATACTGTTTTATTGAGAGAATACACAAAATATTCAAGACAAAAATGGAGAGAAATATTTGGTCATTATCAATTTCAGCATTTTATGGAATTACAACAACAATATTCATTATGCACAAAAGAAACTTATGATGAATTGACTGAATATTTTGGGTTGAGAAATATGGATGGCTTTTTAGAGTATTCGGAACTTGAAAAGGTTGAATATAATTTACCTAAAAGAATTTATAACCCACAATTTACAGAAGGCAAACCATATACGATAACATCAGGAAAAATGGGAGAAGCATTTGGTGGCGAAAATGGTGGATATGTTACCGATAGCACAGGAGAAAGATACCCGAAAAGTATTTTAAGATTTGGTTATTGTAAAGAAAAATTGCACCCAACACAAAAACCAAAAGAATTGTTTAAATACCTAATAAATACATATACCAATGAGGGTATGACTGTTTTAGATGCTACTGCTGGAAGTTGTACAACCGCTTTGGCTTGTAAGGAACTAAACAGAAACTTTATTTGCATAGAGAAAGAACAGAAATATGTTGATATAGGAAACCAAAGATTAATTAACGCTCAACCGTCTTTATTTTTTTAAATGTGCGGTGGCAAAAAAAGAAAAGAAAAAGAATGATACGACAAATGCTCAATTGGAACACGGATGTAGTGCTTGCGTATAACTACCTGCTAGAAGCATAAAAAACATCCTTAGCAGACACATATAGCAGATAAGAATTAAAATGTAAAAAAATAAATGGAATCAACAATGCATAATACAGATTACAGAAATGTAATCACACTGGGAACAAAATTTGACATCTTAATTACAGATGTACCCTATGGTATTAATGCAGGAGAAATGCCGTTCATTAAACATCAAAATTCACCTAAGCAAAAAAGTGGTAATAGGCTTACTACTCCAAAGAAAAATTATAGTACTGAGTCTTGGGATAACGAAGTTCCAGACCAGGAATATTTTGATCTAATGAAAAAAGTAAGTGACAATCAAATAATATTTGGGGTTGACTATGTGAATTGGGAAGGAATGGGAGATGGAAGAATAAAATGGAATAAAGGAGTAGCTGAAGGAATGAGCTTTAAATCTTTTGAACGAGCATATTGTAGCATGATTGATTTTGAATATGAAGTTAATTATCTATGGTCTGGAATGATGCAAGGCAAATCTCCACTGCAACCAATGGTAATGCAAGGGAATAAAAAACTGAATGAAAAAAGAATCCATCCATGTCATAAGCCAGTTATCATGTGGTTTATGCTACTAACTAAATTTGCAACTCCAGGAATGGTAATATTAGATACTCATGCCGGAAGTGGTTCATTAAGGATTGCTTGTGCTGAGTTCGGATGCGGTTATGTTGGATGCGAAATAAGCACTGATACATTTAACCGTCAAGAAAAAAGATGGAATCAATATAAATCTAAACTTAAAATGAAATTCTAATGAGTCCAGAAGAAATAAAAAAAGCAATTGATGTTTTTTACAATAAAAGCAGAAAGCGAGTTGAGGCAAACATTAAAGCATCTCAACAAAATAGATTTGAAGCTACTTTTTGGAGGAATATTGTAAAAGAAATTTACCCAAATGACATGGATAAATTTTACAAACTTTTACAGGAACAACTAAAGCAAAATAACCTTACTAATTCATAAAATCACTATAAGTAATGATACAATTAAAAAGACCAATCGTATTCTTTGATGTTGAGACAACCGGCACCGACAAGACCTTAGATAGAATCATTGAAATTTCTGTCTGTAAACTCGGAGTTGACTATCAGCAACAAATAAAAACACGAAGAGTAAATCCAATGATCCCTATCCCGGAAGAGGTAACTAAGATCCATGGAATCAAAAATGAAGATGTAGCAAATGAACCAGAGTTCAGAGCCATCGCAAAAGGGATTCATCAGTTCATTAGTGGATGTGATATCGCAGGGTTTAATAGCAATACATTTGATGTCCCATTTTTGTATAATGAATTCGAACGGGCCGGCATTGTTTGGGATTACACATTGCACAACTTTATTGATGTATGTAATATCTACAAGATTAAAGAACCAAGGACATTAAGCGAAGCCGTTAAGTTTTATATTGGTGGAACTCATGAGGATGCTCATAGTGCCGAAGCTGATGTACTAGCTACAATGAATGTGCTAGTGAAGCAATTAGAAAAATATCCAGACCTTCCAACCGACATGGAAGAATTATACAAGCAATCAAATTACGGTCACAAATTAATTGATCTAAACGGTTGGTTTAAGTATGATGCTTCTGGGGAAAATATAATATTCAACAAAGGAACTAATCGAGGTAAAAAAGTGATGGATAAAGTTCAATATCTTGAATGGATGTTAAATCATGACTTTTCCTCTGACGTTAAATTAATATGTCGTAAATTAATTGCCCAATCTAAAAATCAATAAAATGAAAGTACAAGAAGTCGTAAGCGAGATCAAAAAAAATATCCCAGAGTCAAGTAACAATCCTCAACTAATGAATAGTTTCATGGCTCTACTATCAGAGCTTGACAAAGTGGTTATGCGGATGAATGAAACCCCATCAGTAAACAAAGTAGTTATTGAAATTAAAATCGAAGAAAAACAATAATCAATGGCAAGTAAAACAATAAAACTAATTGAGTGCGGAACAATAGTTCGATTCAAGAATTCAAAAATAGAAGGTATAATTACCGCAATATCGATACGTTTCAAAAATATCATGTATGAAGTGACCATTGATTGTGATGGAGCTAGAAAGGGTGATTTTGTAAACGAAGGAGAATTTGACGTAATTGATAACCAGGGGGAACATCTCAAGCAAATTGGATTCAAATCTCATAAATGAAAATTCTGAATTAAACTAACCAAAACTATAACCATGAATAACATTGAAAAATACTTAAAAGAGTATAGCGAACAGTATGCACTTGAAATAAATGATGTTAGAATACTAATGCCATTTGTTGAGTACGTTAATAAGCAAGAACCACAACCGCTAACGGGTGGCAGCTAATGGTAGTGGCTGAAATAATGAACTACCGATCATTAACTTTTTAAAGCAAAATTTATGCAAACAGATGAAATAAAGAACGGAAGCAAGCCATTACCATTAGGTGTGGTTAGCGGTTCGGCTCTAATTGTAGAATTTATGGGAATCAAAGAGATTGAATCTTCTTATGATTCTTATGGAACACAGGTGCCAATATATTATACATCGTATTTGAAATACAGAACACCAGCATATTCTATACCTGATATGTCAATGGAGTTTTTTTTAGGTGAATGTAAATTCAATTCATCATGGGATTGGTTTATGCCAGTTTATGCAGAAATGTCAAGGGTTTGGTGTAATATTCCAGATTCACAAAAGAATAAATTTAAAGGCACAAAAACCTACAGAGCTATCCAAAATCGAATTGGTTTAGTTTCGTTACATAGCGCATACGAATTAACTGTTTTATTTATCCAGGAGTGGAAAGCATTTAATGCTGACCGCTAACGGATGGCAGCTAATGGTAGTGGCTGAATAAATGAACTACCGATTATTAACTTTTAAAAGCAAAATTTATGCAAACAGATGAAACAAAGAACGAAAGCCAGACATTACCGTTAGGTGTGGTTAGCGGACGTTTGAAACCGATACACGCTAAACCAAGTTTATACGCTTTCTATTTTGAAGCTATCAAAGAAATTGGCGAGCAATACGGCTACAATATAGTACTTCACGGAAGTATGAATAGAGACTTGGATTTAATTGCAATTCCGTGGAGTGAAAAAATTAGCGATAGAATTGAAATGCTAAATAGAATTGCAGAAGTAATTGGCGGTTACATACTAGAAGAAACGGAAGAACAAAGAGAAAAATTTAGGAATAAATTTCATGGACGCCAATGCTACATTATAAATATAAACAGAACAATTAAGGCTAAAGTTCAAGGGATGATAACAGAATTTCAAGAATACCCTGAACCACAGTACTATATAGATATTTCAGTCCTCCCAGCAAATGACATATAACGTTTCGTGTATTAGCGATGTGGCGGATTTTCTGAACCACATCTAATACGAAGCACTAAAGTTGAATAAAGAACAAATGTTTAACCGAAGTACGTCAGCCGCCATATTGCTAATACCATGTTAGCGGTTCGTGCTTCTCAAATCAAAATAAAATGAGTTTAATATCAGTAAAATTAAAAACGCACAGCAGAACTGAATTGACAGGAAAATTTTTATACAAGCTAAATAACTGCATTATTCACAAACAAATCCCAATTATACTTGATGTTGTTGCAGGTCGAAACAAAGAGCATCATTATTTAGCTGGTTGTTGTAGTGATGATTGTGATAAAATTAGCATGACAAGTGCGGATGATGTCGTTGAAATATGGAACAAATGGAATCCACGTCCAATAGCATGACCGCTAACTACCTGCTAGAAGCATAAAAACATCCTTAGCAGCCACAATAAGCAGATAGGGGATAGGGATTAAAACAATAAAACAAAATGGCTAAAGAAAAAAAAGAACACGAATGCTCATGTGGTAAGAAATACCCAAAGTGGCAAGGGAAATGTGATTCATGCGGATCATGGAATACTCTGGAAGAAAAGGTGGTTCCACAAAAAATGTACAGGCTACCTAAAGTAAGTTTGAAACGCAAGGAAGAAAACAAGAAGCCAGACATTGACAAGGATGTATTGGACAAGTGGTTTAATGCAAGAATAGCTGAAGCAAAACAGCAGCCATATTGTGAAAACTGCGGTGCTAGTATATTGTATCAATTAAATTCGTCAAATGTAGCTATTAGAAGAAGTGTAATTGCACACATCCTACCTAAACGAAAAGTTGGCGGATTCCCAAGTGTAGCTACACATCCATCTAATAGGTGGTTTGCTTGCGGAGTAGGTTCTTTAAATTTATGCCATGATAGATACGATTCAAGTTGGGATAAGGCAATAAAAATGCCTATATGGGGTAAAGTTATTAGTCGGTTCGAAGTTTTTAAAAATGAAGTCAAAGAGAGTACAACTAAATTGCCATTAGATTTTCAAACATAGTATCCAAGGTGGATTAATTCAGCTTCTCTTCTTGCTTTTATTGCATCTTCTTTCTGGTTAAAAGAACCAAGATTAAGTGGTTTGCCTTTTACTCTTATAGTAGCTCTCCATTTATTTCTTGATTTTGAATAAGAAACCCCACTGCATCCAGTAGAGTTTCTTCTATTAGATACTTGGGTATATTGTGTAGCCCATCTGCAATTTGAAGGTTCGTAATCCCCATCATTATTAATTCTATCTAGCGAAGTTCCTTTTGGTCTTTCTCCCATGTCGTAAATGAAATTAGAGAATCCGGTTAGACCAAGCCATCTTTCACATATTTTTATTCCTCTGCCCCCATAAATAGGGTAATTTTTGAAATTTTTATTATAACATCTCCTTTTCATCCCATTATATATACAGTATAATGGGTTTGATGTTCTATGTTCTCCACTTGTTTTTTTTATTTTATTAGGATCCCCATACTTCTCCCATCTATACCTATGTTGGTCACAATACCCATGAGTAAAATACTCTTTGCCATTTATTGGATAACACCCATTAGTACATCCAGTTATTTTACATTTTGATTCCATATTAATAAAAAAACGCAAAGGTTTCGGGGAGCAGCCCTACGCCTTTACGTTTAGTAATAAGTTCTTATTATTCACAATCTGCTCATTGCGTTTAATAAATCAAAATTAAGTAATTATTTGTTGATTAAAAAATAATCATTACTTTTATATCTCTTAACTCAATCGAGTATCAAAACAAGAAAAATTTTTATTATGAAAAAAAGAACACACATCTTACTATTCGCAACAGTGTTGCTGATGGGAAGCGTTTCTTTCTGTCGTGCTGATTCTAGCCCACCGACAAAAGAACCGAAAACAGAAATTGTGGCTACATTGACAAGTGAGTTTAATGCTACGGTATTCGACCAGGCTCAATTAGTTGAAAAAAATGAAGTAATCCAAAACAACGATGCAAAAACTTTCACCTTAAATGGTGTTTGGAACTCACCAACAGAAAAAGCTACTTATGTAGTTGTTGGACGAGTACCAGTCCCTTCATGGCGAAGCGAATTAAATAATTTATCTAGTAATATTGAAACAGAAAATTATAATTATACTTCCGGTGAAAAGCCATTCATCTACCAGAAAGGGACTCAAACATTCTATCAGTATGGCGCAGTCTAACACTGAGTAATGAAAAATAATTTTAAGGACAAAGAAAAACCCTCAATTAACGTTGAGGGTTTTTTATTTTTTGTATGTAATTATTCAAATGTTTCTTGGCTTCCTTATCACACCATTCATTGCAATACTGCCTAGGCGTTTCTGTTGATACGTGAGATGGTACATGGCGAACCTCAATTTGGATTCCATGTAGGTTATATTTTCGGGTAATGTCACGGAACTTATCACCATACGGTAGAAGATATTGCAGATGGTATCTTCTAATGAATTTCTTATGGGTTTCAATTATGTACTTGCTATCCATAGAGTCGGTATTGATGATTATTTTATGAATATAATTCCATCCTAATTTCCCAAGAGAGTCAATTGAATTTATAATGCACATCATCTCTGCTATTGATGGTGTTTTTATTTTCTTCCTAAGCATCCCACTTCTACAAAAAGTACCTGAGTTACTTACAATCCAAAAGGCATAACCACCTTTTTTTATATCTCTACGGAATGAAGCATCGGTGTTAATAGTTACTATCATTTATAAAAGTGATTTAATCCAATCAATATATTCAGCCCAATCTTTCTCAGAGTAATTCCATACCATCTCAATATATAACCCTGACATTATTTCTTCTATGCCAAATTGAGCCAACCCAACTTCTGCAAGTCCTAGTGAGGATATTTCTTTGAGCCTTGATTTGGTACGTTTATTTAATTCCTCGTCATGGTTATAAAGATAGAATGTTTTATCGTTGATGTTTATGGGTGTCATGATTTTATATTTGGGTAGTTTTCTTTTGCCATTTCTTCAATACTTTCAAATAATTCTGATTTAGAATGCAATGAATCAAGATACTCTCTAGTAACATTATTTTTTGATAATGACATCCTTAGCATAATGGACGGTAAGTTTCTTTTATCTTGATCCATTAACCAACCAACACATACATGACCATCTTTTTTATGACATCCATATATTTTGCCAAATTGTTCTTTCTCACTATTTAACAAATCTTCAAACTCTTCCTTTGCCCATAATTGTAATGGAGCATCCTTTCGGTAAGGACAATTATTGCAAGGTGATTTTTTACAATAGTTACTCATTAGTTTAAGGAGAATGAAAATTTAGATAGTTCTTCACGGCTTACAGGAGTCAATATTGGTGCTGATACGGCAACTACATAATGCACTGTCATATCAATAGCATCTTCTACTGGCATTAGCATTTCCATGTACTTATGAAACACTTCCATGTATAAAGGCATTTCAGCATCAGTAATCCCAACATCTTTAGCAGTTAGTATTGCCATTGCGTCAAATAGATGTACATTATTCTCTACGGCATACTTAATTATTTCTTCACTATGTATATGATATTTCATTATATTTTGATTTTGAAGTGTTTGATAATAGCATCAACTTTTTTATTCAACGAATCTATATCAGCTTTTTTAACTTGCTTAAGTGCTGTACTTTGTGCTAATCTCATTTGGTTGTAAGTCACAATGTATTTTCTGCAATTATCTTCTGTTGGTTCTCCACCAATCCAAAGGTATTTACCTGCACCTCGTTTGCCGCCCCATGTATTATACAATACTCCTTCATCTTTTAGGATCTTAATGTAGTCCTTTGGGAGCTTGTTTATTCTGAACATGGCAGATAAACTTAAAGTGCTTGCATCCTTGTATTCTTCATGGATTTTTAATAGTCCATTGTGTAAATGGGCAATTGCTTCTTGAGTATTCATTTTGAATCTTTTGGGTCAATTAATTTTTCAAATAAATTAAGCTGTTCCACTTCCCCAGTTATAATGGCTTCGATGTCAACCTCAACTGTAAGGATATAGTTTGTTATATTAGTAGGATATACTTTAGCCTTTATGTTTAAATCTTCGGCAGTATCAATCATTTTTGTAATGTAGCAATACATATTCTTTGCTCTGGTATTACGTTTGATTAATCGCGTTTCAATTGTGTTACTCATAAGGTGTAAAATTTATAGATCATCAATCCAATACATAACAGAATAGCTACTATCCAAAATAGCTTTCTCCAATTTGGCTTCTTCTTCTTTGGAGCTTCAATTAGTCCTCCTGATATGATTAGTTGATTATCCATTGTTTATTTTTTAGGTGGTTCTATGAAATTTAAAATTACTTTTTTAGCTATTTTATTTAATACCTCATTGAATTTATTATCATGCCATGATTCTAATATTTCAGTTAATTCATAGGCTTCACCACATGATAAATTCTTATAATCTTCATTTGGCTTTTTTACCCAATGTTCTAATTCTTGATGATCTAAAATTAATGAGGTATTAAATCTACTAGAGCAACTTTCGCAAAATCTAAATCCATTTGTTTCGTAATCCGCATGTTCACATTGGTATGAAAATTTTGTATTTAATTTGAATTTACGGTTAAGCATTTTTTTATGTGCTTTTAAATCAGTAACATTTGGAGTAATTTTTTTTATTACACCTTTTTGTGTTATTGTATGGTATGCACCAGTTAGCATAACTTCATTGTAATAAGAGTACTTTTTAATTCTTTCATCAAACCAATCTTTTTTCTTTTGTATAACAGCATCTTTGATACAATCTTCGCAAAATTCCCCATCGAGATTTTCTAATGCACCTCTTTTGCCTACTTGCTTTGTTACAACGTATAAATAATTAAATGTTTCTTCTTTTGAAGCTAAATCAGAAAGCATTTTAATCGCTTTTTCTCTTAATGTTGACATGGTATTATTTTTTAAGTGTAGAAAAGAATTCTAAGCTATCAACTGTACGAGAAGATTGTATTATTTTATACAAGTTTTTACTATTCTTGTTTTGTATAACACATTTCGCACCATAGGCATATCCTGCACTAAATGATGTTCTTACTCTTTCATTCATTAATAACATGATAGTATTTAATTGTTCTTTAGTAGCGGCATATCTGTCCTCATTATTCTTAGGATTATCTTTAGTTGATATTTCATTACAAGATGTAATGGCAAGAATTAATAGTATTGGGATTAGGTTTTTCATTTTTTAAGTTTTTTTCTGAATTTAATAATTTCTATTTCTCGCTCTACCTTATAAACTGCAATGTGTAATTCTTTGGCAATTGCACATTTCTTAACCTTCTTTTCAAGCAATGATAAGATCGTATCTTTTTGCTCTTGAGATAGCTCAGTTTTAAGATGGTGCGGCATGGCTAGATAATACTAATTTTAATAATATTGAATGGCTGCAATGACTTTATATTGACTGCAAGATGTTTTTCAGTTTTGATGTTTATCCGTTTTGATAATGGTAACGGTTTATTCCATCTGGCTTTATATGCTATTGCATCTTGTGGGCTACATTCAGCATAGAATGAACTTCCCTTTGGCAAGGTGGTCATCAATTCAAGTGTTGTGCTTAACGGGGTTTTTTTACTACTTTGCCCTTTTTGATTTTTGTCGTTCGTATTCATCTAAATATGGTTTAATTTTTGAATTTAAGTTATCCCAGATAGGTATTTCGTTTTCAAAGATAATATCTGGTATGATTTTATTAATTAATCCGTGATGGGAAACTATGTTGCTAAGTTTATACATCTTTGGATCGAAGTATAAGTTTTTATTTTCACCTTCATTGAATTGGGTGACAATGATAATTGTATTTTCTTTTTCGGTCCCGTTGAACATCTTTTCAACTTCGCAAGTGGCGAATAGGATAGGGAGTTTTAATATCTCCCCACCTGATCGACACATGACGTAATATTCACTCTCTTCACTCATTGTTACTTGATGTTATGTTTATCAAGTATTTCTCTTGCGTATGAGAATGGTGTTTTCATTGGGACGGGGGCGATGGTAAATATGTAGGTCATACATTTTTTAATCACATCTACTAATTCTCTTTCCCGTTCCGTTAACTCTGGAATAGGAATTAACTCAACTTCGTTTTCAGATTCAACTTGAATTGCTTCATAGTTATGGTTAAGCCATTGGTTAATTTCATGGCTTGCATATTCCCGTGCGAATTCATCATCTGCATAACGTTGTGCAAGGAATTCTTTTTGTAATTCAAGAAAAGTTTTAATAATATTCTTGTCGTGCTTGTGTTGGTAGCGTGTTTGTGTTGACATAATGTTATTCTAATTATTGGTTAAATAGTTATTGATAAATTCATAATCTTCTTTTGGTATTTTAGCAAATCCATCCCATCCATCATAGGCATCTACAAAATCCATAATATCATGCTTATAATCATCAAATACATATAACGCATATCCCCCGTCAGAAGTAAATACAAAATCCCTACCTATTTCTGAATATTGTTTAGAAGCTACTTCGCCAAATAAGAAATATTCTATTGACCTTTCTTTTTTAGGTTGTAGTTTAGGCAATAACTCAATATCACTTGCCATAAGAATAGAACTAATACTGGTCATACATTCTTGAAACAACTTATTGAATTCTTCTTCAGTTGCAGGACTATACATCCCGTAAAAATCAGTTGCAGATAAATTAGTTTTTTTGATACTATCTTTTTTTATTTCGATTCCATCATGTTCAGAATTCATTTTTACAATTTCTGTTTCGCTATTATTTTTGAAATACATAGGATATGTTACTTCGATTTCAATTGTTGTTTTAGTTTGAACTTTTAAGGTTGCCATAATATCAAAGTGATTTTAAGGTTTTAATGTTTTGATTGATAACATGAACGTTTATGTTGGTAGAATTAGCTAATAAAATAATACCTTCTTTTCGTTCATCTTGGATTAGTTGTTTTAATCCTTGATGCAGCTTGAATTGTCTTTTAATAACTTCTTCTTGCCATTGCTGTAGTTGTAAATTGACTTTGTTACTCATGATGGTAATTATTTGAAAGTATAAATTTCTTCTTTGATAAATTCTTCCATAATATCTGGGTATATGAATTCTGGTGTACCCCATTCCACATTCTTGTATTTATTTTCAAACTTTATTGCAAGTAATCTCGCCATATCATAAAGCCCACCAATACCAAATTCGTTATTAACTTTATGCGCCTCATTCATCCCATCTAATTCATCTGTCATTAATGCTTCTCCAATAGCTTGGGCAATATGGAAATGTGCTTCGAGTAGCTCTTCAAACCCGTTCGGGAATCTTTCGTCTTCTAATGTATCGGCAACGGGAAGTTCATTCAAATTATCTTCGTTTGGATCTGGTTGAGGTAATGACTTGGCTTTAAGTTCTTCTGCAATCTCCATTACTTCTTCTTCTGTTAATCTTTCCCAATCATCAATTGGGTCATCCCCAATACGATTACGGTCATAGATATCATATTCAAATGCAATTGCACTCATGCTGTGTTCAACATCTAATCCGTGAAATGATTTTAGGTATAGCTTTGCATCGTCAAATTTAGAGGTAGTATGAATTCTCCAATTATTTTCCCAATTACCTCCCGTTCTTATTTCCCAGAATTCATCCTCTGGCAAATGTTGTCCATCTTCATCAATTAATGTTTCGCCCATTTTTTGAACGAATGTATTATCCTCAAATGATTTATGAGTAATTGCATATCCTCTTTCTAACGAATGAATTGCTTGTGTTTTGTTCATGATTTTATTATTTTAATTGTGATTTTAATATGTTGGGAATCCTTCATCAGCAAAAGAGTAGTACCCTTTACTTGTAACAATAATATGGTCTAATAATTCCATATCTAATAACTTACATCCTTGTTTTATTTTTAGTGTAATTGCTTTGTCGGAATCAGAAGGTTTTAGATTCCCAGATGGGTGATTATGAGATAAGACTATATTATGAGCACCACAATTTAACGCAGTAACAAATAGCATTTTGGGATCCAAAATACATTTAGCCGTTCCGCCAGATGATAACTTTATAAATCCTATTGATTTCATTGACCAATCAAGAAATAATGCAATCATTTCTTCTCTATAATCAATAGTATCTGAATCAAACATTTTAAGAAGAACATCGTATATTTCTCTTGAATTAGTAGCCTTGAATGTCTCAATATCACTCTTTTTGTATTTAAGTGAAATTTCAGCTATTGAATTTGATGGGTATGATTTAGGTGGTGTTATTTTCTTAGCCATGATTATGATAATTTTTTTGAACGTTTACATCTGCTTATTGCAGTAAAAGGGCAATTTGTAAATTGACAAACTTTTTCTTTTGCGGTTGGGCTGTCTTGAGCTACGGTTTTGTATCTTGTTTTCCCGTCATCATCTTTCACGGTAACTAGATAATAGTATAGTGTCATAGTATTAATTTATAGGCGTATATTCTGTAATTACGAATCCCAACATAGTATCTTCTTTCATTTCAATGGCTTGCTTGATGTCTTTTTCGCTCAATCCATAAAAGAATACTTCATCGTCATTCATTTCACCGTCATCACCTTCACTTTCAGAATCATCATAATCAGTAACTATATAGCCACTAAATTCTGACTTATCATCTTTCCAATATCCTGAAATTGAGAAGTACCTCCTATCTGTATTTGGGGTAATTGATTCCATAATATTATTTTTTAAATCGAGGTTCAAAATCATTTAATCCATCAACAAAATGATTAAGCCTATCAGCATTGTAAGAGAATACACTACCATTGATATAATCAAGTGAATTGGTTATGTCGTTTATTTTTTGAATAGTCTTATCTCTAAACTCATTGCATTCAGTTTTTAAACTGTCGATTGCTTTTTGTTGTTGTTCTGTAAGTGGGTTCATAGTTAATTGTAATTAGTTATTGCTAATATTCTCACATCTTCATACCAATCACTCCCATCTCTAAAGAAATGAAATGTAAGTATTTCTTCTTCCTCATTGGAAGAATCAAAATCACGAGGGTCAGTTAACACAATATCATCAAGGTCATAATCTTCTTTCAATGCTTTACATATTAGCTCCTCAACCGTTGAACTAGGATGTTTATGGTTGATGTCAATAGATGCCACAATTTTATTTTCATCAACTGCTTGAATTATTAGTATTTCTGTTGGCTGTATTTTAATTTTCATAATTATTCTTCTATTTTACGAGTGATTTTAATATTGTATTTTTCTTCAATTTGTTTCATAGTATGTGAGTGAACTTCTATTGAATGCTTGCAGTCAATTACAACCTTTTTAACTTCATAAGTTGCTGCCGACAATATCATTTCTTTTAGCTCGTCTAAAGTGATTGGATTATTAATCAAGTCTGCTTCATTCTCTGGTGCAACTTTAATCAATGCAGTTTCTTTATCCCATGAAATAAAGTATTCGTGGTTATCAGTTGTGAATGGTAGTTTTGAATTGCTTTTCATTATCTTAAACTTAATGAGTCAATATAACCTTCTGTACAATAACCACAATTGCAAGTTGAGTCGTGCTGACCGTCTTGGTTATCATCTATGACCTCCTGGCGTTGTTGTCTGGCTTGGATTGAATTATCTTGCTTTATATCCTTATATTCTGTCTGGCTTAAATAACCACAACAAAAAATGAATGTAGCTACAAATAAAAGTTTGGTTGCTGTGTTCATGGTTAATCGTTTACTTTTATAAAATGTTCAATCATAGAATGAACGTAAATTATATGTGTTTTTGTTCTAAAGTGGTTGTAATGGTTATAGTAAGGGTTTTTGATTTCATTTTTTGCTTGCTCCTCGTCTATAATTCCTGCCATTAATGCAATTCTTACTACTTTTTTTCTATCAGCTTTGCAATGCCCTTTCATTAATTTATCCCATTCATTTTCGGTTATCCCAACACAAGTGCATTCTAAATGGCACCCATTATTAAATGCTTTTTGATATATTGAGTTTGCCATAATATTAATGTGTAATTGAGTTTATTTTAATTGTCTCTTCAAATGTTTGTTTGTATTCTTCAATTAAATCTTCATTACATAAGTTATCAAACCCTGTAACGCCATTTCTGACAATAGATTCTAAATAAGAATAATCCTCTTGTACTACTAATTGTTGAATAGTATCAATTTCATTATTAACTAATCTTTCAATAACACTTTCTCTTGTCATTATATTTTCTTCTTCTTCTGGCAAGTCAAAATATTCTTGAATCTCGTCTTGGAGTATATGTAGATATTCTTCTTTATAAAAATCTTGCACTTCTTCCCATGTTGGGTCTGAACTTCTTAATTCTGATAAATTGTCAAAAAATCGAGTATTGGTAGTATAAGTAGTAAATGTTTTTTTCTCGTCTTCAAATGATACTACACATTTGATATTCCAACCTCCTTTCCCCTTGAATTCATTTGAAAAGTGTATTGGTAATTCAATTTCTTTACCGTCTTTATTTAATATGATAGTTGCCATGATTAATGTGTATTAGTTGGTTTATTGATTTTAAAATTAGATTGCAATATTTTTAATTTCGTTTTTTTTGTAATGTTTGACAAGGTATTTTTTTAGTGTTTGCAATTTTCTAAATTTTGTAACCTTCTCTTTGTCTGTCCATTCACTTTGAAAAGAATATTCTTTAATTATTGCCTTGTGTCCACTTTTGAATACTTTACCTTTATCAGCTATTAATAGGATATTGTCTGAAAGCACATTCTGTCTTAATAAATAATATTCCATGACTAAAATATTTGATTTCTAACAATACGAGGTAATGAGTATTTGAATGAACGTAAGTCATTTTTAGCCTTAGTAAGTTCCACCATTAATGGGAAACGTTGAACAGTATCATAGTGACGTAGGGAGGCTAATTTTAAAGCATATTCTATCATCTCAATATCTTGTTTAAATTGGTCACGGACTTTAGAATATACTTCTTTCATCACACTTACTGTTTTGTTAAGAATAGACTTAAACATATTACCCGTTTTGCTGATTAGCTTATCAGCTAGGAATGATTTTTTACTTTTGAACATCATAACAGAAACTTTTGATTTCTTGGTTATAGTAGCGGCATGGTATTGAATACGTTTGCCTTTCTTGGTAGCTAATAATTTAATGTAGCCTACATTCTTAAGAGTAACTTGTAATTTGACTTTTTGAGTCTTGATGTGTTCAATCACGTTTGATTTTTTGTTTGTGTTCACTTGTTCTGCCATCTCTGGACTTGGTTTATTTTTTGAATTATTAAGATCGTTTTATATTATCCGTTATCTTCCATGTATTGTTGATAGTTCTTATTGAATACTTCTTGCACTTCTTCTGCCGTGAATCCTTCGCCTAGTGCATCTAATGCGTCCTCAATACTTCCGACATAGTAACATTCATAGTTAATCAATTCATGTGCAATTAACTTCTCGCGCATACCTTCTTTGCTTATTTCGGCATTGTACCATTGGTTAATATCTTCCATACCTTTTTTAAAACCTTCAACGTTGTATTCTGGCAAATAACCATTCCCGCCAATGTGAATGTATTTTGCACCCTTTTACCTCGCAATAAAATAACCCTTTTGGTTCTCTAGTTTCAATGACTGTTCCTAATCCTTCTTCAGTTAATCTCCCTAGATTTTCAGGCATTATAAATAGCTCTTCTTCTTTCGCATTAATAAGTTCACCGTTATCAGATTCTATCCCTATTATATGACCGTTAGGAATGAATTTAAGGTATAGTTCATTTGTTACGCTATTAGTAATAACAACATAACTTGTATTTGACCAACATACTATTTTACCGTTGGTAATTGCTTGTTTGATTTCTTGAATGTTCATGATATTTATTTGAGTTTAAGAGTTTAAAAATTTGTTGTTAGATTATCTCCATTCTGTCCAGTATGATTCAGAATCACCACCTTCGCACATTTCTTCCCATTCTTCATCTGTGTAGTGTTTGTATAGGCATTCATCCGAACAATAGTATTTGTCACCCCCATTTACACAATAACCTTTGTCCATTGCTTTGTGACATTCGCTACATTCTCTTACATCCATTTCATTACCTTCTGCATCAACTACGGTTACTTCTTTTGATACATTCATTTGTGATGATTCTTGATAACAAAGTGTTTCTTCATCAATAGAATTAACCGCTTCCACTTGGCTTGTGGCTTCTACCTCGAAAGTTTTTTCGTAAGTGCGAATAATAGTTACGGTCATTTTTTGTTTTGGGATTTCTCTTTGTAATAAGTATTCTGATTTTGGATTCACTTTATTTTGGAAGCAAGTTTTTAATAGTTGTTCCCTACTGTAATTCTTATAAGAAGTCAATCCTTCTTCTGCTGAGTAGTTAAAGAAAGGGTCAGAATTATCCAATTGTATTGCAATTTCTTTTTTAGTCACGCCTTTAGAATTCTTCACAAGTTCATCGAATGAAGAGTAAAATGTATTTGTTGTTTTGTTACACATTGTTATGATATTTTAAGAGTTTAAAAATTGGTTATTATTCTGGTTGTGAATAGTTAGCCTTTTTGTATTCATCCATGCTACTATTTTTTAATATGAACGATATTAGTTTCATCAATCATTAGCCCGAACGTATGGAATGCTACAATGCGTAGTTTGATATTCAAGCGAAGCATGATTAGTATGCTTGTGCGGTCCATGTATTTGAATTCTCTATCAGCATGAAATAGGCGTATAAATTCGGGGTTTACCTCTTCTTCAATACGTTTGTAATAGTTGTCAGAATTACCCGTCTTATCGCTTTCAGCAGATATAGAGGCTACTAATTTGTTTAGCTTTTTGATTGCTTTGTTTAAATCTTGTGGAGTCATGGCTCGTACTTGTTTTTGTGGTTAGTAATAAAAGAATACACAAATATAAGTACACAATTAATATATTCATATATAAATTGTATATTTAGCGATGAAACAGGAAAAATAACCGATGAAACGGTAAAAAGTTGAGATGAAACCGTAAAAAACCTCTTCTCCCGTCCCCTTACCTCAAACCATCTAATCCCAACAACCAATTACCCAAATAACAAGGTAAGCAAAACAAGGATGACAAACCAGCACATGAGCGCAACCGCACGGACAAGTCATGAACGTAGGGAAGATAATTACAT
>Ga0208826_1000976_pt1 | contig 26297 bp, 26 predicted proteins | sample AD_UKC115_MetaG_FD_184451 | JGI IMG/M metagenome (GOLD analysis project Ga0208826, IMG submission 184451) | Active sludge microbial communities of municipal wastewater-treating anaerobic digesters from Hong Kong - AD_UKC115_MetaG (SPAdes)... | ecosystem: Engineered > Bioreactor > Anaerobic >...
TAGGGTAATCGGCGACGGCCCGGCAGGGGAGGATCTCCTCCTCCAAAGAACCGTAGCTTCCGCCGGAGCCGACCGGGTTCCCCTCCGCGTCATAGAAAGCGAATTCCGCCCCGCCGCCCTCCGGAATCCGGCTGAAAAACGAAAGCACGGAGATCGACGGGCAGTGATCCAGCGGCAGCCTCTCTTCGAGATCGCCGGTGAAGCGGACCTCCTTTACCGCGTCGTCCATGCAGACAAAAATCCAGAAGTCCCCATAATATCCGGCAGCGGCGGCTCCGTTTTGCACGGCCATTTCCGCGTTGTCCGTCACCTTGAGAAGCTCAAACGCGCCCTCTTCGTTTCTTTGAAATACGGCAAGGCCGTAGGTGCTCTCCGTGGAATAGCCGGCAAAGCAGAAGGTCCTGCTGCTGTCGAGGCCGTCGGTCGGCTCCGCGAACCGATGGTCGAAGATCGCCGCCTCCGCGCCGAGATATGCGGAGACCGCGGCCTCGGCGCTCCCGCCGGAGGAAAAATCGTTTTCCTTAATGAGGACGGCGTCGTTCTCTTCCTTCGGGCTTGTCAAAAAGCAGAGCGCGAGCGCGGCGCAGGCGATTCCGGCGGCGATAAGCACCCAGAAGGCCGGCTTCTTATAATGGAGTACGCTTTTGATCCTGCCTTTGACGTTTCCTTCGCCGAAGGCCACCGGGCAGGCGGCGATCCGGGCGTGCGGGACACTGCAGGAGAGCAGCGCGTTGGAATAATTCCGCTTCTCCGCTTCGCCGAGCGTTTGGATCACGCGCTCGTCACAGGCGAGCTCGATATCCCGGCAGAGCAGCAGGTAGGCGAGCCAGACCGCAGGATGGAACCAGTAGACGGCCAGCAGCAGGAAACCGAAGGGCTTGATCCAGTGGTCCTTCCGCCGGATATGCGTCTCTTCGTGGGCGACGACCAGCTCCCGATCCCGCTCCTCCATGCCGAAGGGAAGATAGATCCGCGGGCGAAAGATGCCCAGAACAAACGGCGAAGAGACCGCGTCGCATTCAAATAGATTGCCCCGGAGCGGGACGGCCGTACGTACCCGGTCATAGAGTCTGAGATAAGAGACCGCGCAGTAAATCAGCAGGAGGACGGCACCGGCGAGCCAGACGCGCGCGGCGACCGCCGTGACGATCTGCAGTGGGTTGACGCTCACGGCCGGGTCCGGCGTGAAAGCCGCGGCCAGCGCGGGATTCACCGACCGGTCGACCGCCGGGATGCCGCTCGCGATGGCGGGCGACGCGGAGAAGGCGATCTCCTGCGGGACCGGCTCCGCGCTCGGGATGAGGCTCAGCACGCTCTCGATGCGAAACGGGAATATGAGCCGGAGCGCGACCAGCCCCCACATCGCCATCCGGATCGTCTTGGGCGCCTTTTTCAGCAGCAGGCGCAGCGCCGCCGCCGCAAGGATCATCCAGCCGGCCGTGATGCTCATATTGAGCACCGCGAGAAAAATCCGCTCCATGCTCATTCCTCCCCGTAGGCGTCGATCATTTTTTTGATTTCCTCCGCTTCCTCCGGCGAGAGGGCCTTCTGCTTCGTGAAGGCGGCGACAAAGGCAGGCAGGGAACCGTCAAAATTTTTCTCCACAAACTCCCGGCTCTCGGAGACCTGCACCTCGTCCTTTGAGACCAGCGAGGTAACGACGGAATCCTCGTTTTTGAGGACGCCGCGCTCCGCAAGCCGCCGCAGCACCGTATAAACGGTGGATTTTTTCCAGCCGAGCTTCTCCGCACAGAGCTTCGCAAGCCCGCTGCTGCCGATGGGCTCGTTCTCCCAGAGAATCAGACAGAACCGGTATTCGCTCTCGTACACCTTTGGCGTCGTCATAGGCCGCACCTCCCGAAAAGAAAAAAGGTTTAATCTGTTAAACTATTTTAGAGTCTAACAGATTAAACCTTTGCTGTCAACGGGTTCCCGCATTATTTTGCAGGCCGGAGGCGATATTCCTTTCTTCCGTGGTATCCCGGAACCTTTTTCGATCCCGTCTACGGCTTTTTGGCGCTGATTTCGCGCTGGAATCCGGCAAGGTCCTCGTAGATTTTGATCTCCGTGAACCCGGCGTCATTCAGCAGCTTCGCCACCTCCGGCCCTTCCTCCTCGCCCATCTCAAAGACAAGGTGGCCGCCGCTGCGGAGTTTCTCCGGCCAGTTCCGGATCACCGCGCGGTAGAAGGTGAGGCCGTCCTCGCCGCCGCTCAGCGCGAGATACGGCTCGGCGCGCAGTTCCGGCTGCAGGGACGGAATCTCGCCGCTGCGGATATAGGGCGGGTTGCAGGCGATCAGGTCGAAGACCGGCACGTCCTCCTCCGGCGGCAGCAGCACGTCCGCCCGAAAAGCCCGCACATTCGGTACGCCGTTCAAAAAGATATTTTTTCTTAAATAAAAAAGCGCATCCTCCGAGAGCTCGTAGGCGAAGACTTCGGCATCCGGGCGCTCCTTGGCGATCGTGATGCCGACGCAGCCGGTGCCGCTGCAGAGATCCGCCACTCTCGGCGCGTGCTCATGCTCAAGCAGGCGCAGCGACATTTCGCAGAGCAGCTCGGTCTCCTCCCGCGGAATGAGCACGCCCTCGCCGACCGCGAATTTTCGCCCGTAGAACCACCAGCTCCCGACGAGATACTGCAGCGGGTAGCCCTCCGCGCGCCGTTTCACGGCAAGGAACAGCTTTTCGGCGGTCTCCGGCGGCACAATTTCCCCGCCGAGCAGGGGAAGCTGCTCCTTCGGGATATCGGCAAGATCCTCAAACAGTACGGAAATTTCAAAAGCGGGAGCATCCACTCCCGCTTTTTGTAAGGTTTCGATGCCGGTTTTTCGCAGTTCCCGGTAGGTCATGTCGCTCACCACTGATCCTCCGTGCGGTTTTCCGGCAGCACCGGCGTCACGGCGGCGATCGCGATCTCGATCATGGAGTCGTCCGGCTCCTGCGTCGTCAGGTGCTGCAGCCAGAGCCCCGGCGCGGAGATGATCCTCGTGAGGAAATTGTCGTGCCGGCCGGCGTATTTGATCAGCTCGTAGGAGATCCCGACAACGACCGGGATCAGCACAAGCTTGAGCAGGACGCGCACAACCAGACTTTCCCACGTCACCATCGAGAAGACGAGGATGCTGATCAGCAGCACGAGAATCAGGAAGCTGGTCCCGCAGCGGGGATGGAGGCGGGTGTATTTGCGGATATTCTCCACGGTCAGCTCTTCGCCGGCCTCGTAGCAGGCGATAGTCTTATGTTCGGCGCCATGGTACATAAAGGTGCGGTGGATCTCCTTCATTTTGGAGATGCCGACGATGTAGGCGAAAAAGATGCCGATCTTGAGGACGCCCTCGATCACCGTCAGCGTAAGATCCGACGGGATATGATGCCGGAGCAGGCTCGTGATGCCGGAGGGTACCACCATAAAGAGCAGCAGGCAAACGACGACCGCCACGAGGGTGACGGCGGCCTCGAAGACCGTCTCCGCCGATTTGCCGAACTTTTTTTCGATCCAGAGCTCGAATCTGGTGGGCTCCTCCTCCTCGCCGGCAAGCTCCGCCGAGCGCATCAGGCACTTGTAGCCGGTGGCAAGGCTGTCGATCATGGTGAAAATGCCGCGGAAAAACGGCAGCTTCCGGATGCCGGTTGTGGGCTTGGTCGCCCATTCCTCAACGGCGATGGTTTTATCCGGCCTGCGTACGGCCATGGCCGAGCGCTTCGGGCCGCGCATCATGATGCCTTCCATCAGGGCCTGCCCGCCGACGGATGTCTTGATCGGGCATCCGCCCTGATTTCCCTTTTCTTTCATTCCGTTATCCTTTCAAATGGACTCTTTCCCGGAGGGCGTTCTCTGCCGTTCCGGTGTTTTTTGTGCCGCGGCAATCGCCGACGCGGCCCGGGCTTCGTTTTCCGGCAGGCGGACGGTCACCTTTGTGCCGACGCCCTCCTTGCTCTCGATCAGCAGCGTGCCGCCGTGCATCCGCACGATCTCATCCACGACCGCAAGACCGATGCCGGAGCCCTTCCGGGTGGCGTTGCCCTTGTAAAATTTGGTTTTGACCTTGTCGAGCTGGTTCGCCGGGATGCCGCAGCCGTTATCCGTGACGGTCACTTCCGTGAACCCCTCTATCTTGCTCCGGCCGGCATGGACGGTCACTTTCCCGCCCACGTCGGAATATTTGAGCGCGTTGTCGATAATATTCACAAAGACCTGGCGCAGCCGGTTCCGGTCGCCCCAGACCGTGATGACGTCGTCGCTGTCCTCAAAGATCAGCTCCTTCTCCTCCCGCTTCGCGCGCTGCTCAAACGTGAGCACGGCCTCGTAGAGCTCGGCAATGATGTCAAGCATCATCGGCTGAAGCACCATGCGGCCGCTCTCAAGCCTCGAGAAGTCGAGCAGTTCCTCCACCATGACGGAGAGGCGCTCCGTCTCGCTGATGATGACGCCCATGCCCTTGTGGAGCATCTCGGGATCGACGGAGCCGTCGGAGGTGGAATCCTCGATGGTCTCCGCCCAGCCTTTGATGGCGGTCAACGGCGTGCGCAGCTCGTGGGAGACGGAGGAGATGAACTCGTTCTTTATGCGCTCGGTGGCGCCGAGCTCATCCGCCATGTCGTTGATCGTGTCGCAGAGCTCGCCGATCTCGTCGTCGGTGCGCTTCTGAAGCTTCTCGCCGAAGTTTCCCTCGGCGATCCTCCGCGCCGCGTCGCCGACCTGCCCCACCGGGATGACGATGGAATTGATGAAATACGAGCTCGAAAAGACGACGAAGAAGATGATCGCCATGCCGACGAAGCTTGTCACCGCGATCAGCATATAGACCTGCATGTCGACCTTCTCCAGCGAGACGACCAGGCGGAACGCATGGTACCGGTCCGTGGAATTCTGCGGGATGCGGGTGATGGCCATGATCTTTTCCTCGCCGATCACTCCGGTATATTTGCCGGAGCCGTCCGCGGAGACAAGGGCCTCCTCATAATCCGGCATGGAGAGGCCGGTGCTCGGAAGAAAACCGCTCGAGGTGATCACGACGTTCCCATCCTTGTCGAGCGCCATCAGCTCCATAATATCTTTTTCTTTAAATGTGGAGACCATGCTGCGGACGTTCTCGTCGTAGGACTCCTCGCCCTCGGCATAATATTTGGCGAGCAGGGAAGTGATGGTCTCCGCCTGGCTCATCAGCCGGCGGCTGACGCCGTCGTAATAATTGTTGTGAATGGCGACGGCGACCGCGACGACGACCGCGATCAGGATCACGAGGATGACGCCGAGGCTGTTGAACAGCCAGCGCCTGGTGATTTTTTTGATGGCCAAAGCGCGCCACCCTCCTTCCGACAGAATTCTTAAGCGGAGCGCGCTACGCTTTTACGGCATCCACTTGTAGCCGAGGCCCCAGACCGTCTGCAGATTGCGCGGCTCCGAGGGCTTGTCCTCGATCTTCATGCGCAGGCGCCGGACGTTGACGTCGACGATCTTGTCGTCGCCGGTATATTTTTCTCCCCAGATATTCTGGAGGATGTCGTTCCGGCTCAGGGCCTTTTCCGGATTGTTGAAAAGAAGCTCCATGATCTGGAACTCCACCTGCGTCAGGTCGATCGGCGTGCCGTTCTTCGTCAGGCTGTGGCTGCGCAGATTCAGGACGAACGGGCCGGATTCCATCTCCTCGGAGTTTTTGTCCGTGGAGATCGTGGAGATCCGGCGGCAGATCGCATCCACCCGCGCGGAAAGCTCGCTCGGAGAGAACGGCTTCGTCACATAGTCGTCGGCGCCCAGCATCAGGCCGTTGACCTTATCCATCTCCTGCGATTTGGCGGAAAGCATGATGATGCCGATCGTGCTGCTTTTTTCGCGGATGCGCTTGCAGACGGTGAAACCGTCGATGCCCGGGAGCATGATGTCCAGCAGGGCGACCATGAAATCCTCCGGGGCCGCCAGAAATACCTTGAGCGCATCCTCTCCGGTGCCGACATCCACAACGTCGTAGCCCGCGCGTTTGAGCGTGATGACCTCAAACTCGCGGATGCCCTCCTCATCTTCACAAACCAGTATTTTTTTCATATCCTGCTCCTTCTTTCCGTCGGGCGCCGTTTCCGGCCCTTACCAGTCGATCAGGCGAAACTGCCGGATACACGCATCCGGCGGGAGATAATATGCCGCACCGCTGTCGGCGGTGACGCTCAGATAGTAATTGGTATCGCCGTCCTCGGCGATCAGGGTGTAGCTCTCTTCGAAACGGTCCTGATACTCCCCGGCGTTGGAGGCGCGAATCCGCAGGATCTCATAGCCGCCCGCATCCTCCGGTGCAAGAAAACGCCACTCGTTGTAGGCGCTGTAAGGCTCCGCCGTGACGGCGCCGATCCAGTCCTCCGGGAAGGCGAACGCCCATCCGCTCCTCGCGTTGGCGACCCCGATCCAACAGACGGCAAACCCGTCTCCCTCATATTTCATGTAGCAGATCGGATTCGCCTCGCCGGCTTCCGGCCGGACCTCCTCCTGCTCCTCCGAAGTCTCTTCCGGAGGCTTTTCCGGCGCAGCCTCCGAAGCGGGCTCCGAAGAGGACTCCGAAAGCCCCTCGGTAGTCTGCCCGGCGGCCTGCGCGGAATAGGCGCACGGCATCTCGATCAGGCCGTCGCCGTCGATGTCGCCGCAGAGCACTGCGGAATATCGCAGCATCCTCTCCAGCACGATCTCATCCACGACGGTGATGCCTTTTCCTCCATCCTCCTTCAGAGTAGGGATCAGGCGCGACAGCGTATCGGCCTCATAGATCAGCGCCTCGCTGGTGTAGACGCCTTCGGAAACCTGCGAATCCAGGAACAACGCCCGACGGTTCTCCTCAAGCTTTCCCTCCGTGACTTTCAGGAACGAGGAGGCGGGGCAGGCGATTCGCACGCTGTTGGTCAGCTCGATGGTGCCGGTATCCTCATACAGCATTCTGGCCTGATAGCGGCCGCTGGAGGAACCGGTAAAAACCATGATCTCGTTCCACCCGTCGGCGTCGAGATCCACGACCCGGTATGCGTCGCACTTGCCGGTATACAGCGTCCCCATCGAGAGCCCGTCGAAGCGGTAGACACCGATCTCGTCGCCGCTCGACATCATCCAGCCGATGAGAACGACTTCGCTCTCCTCGGCGGTCTTTGCGAAATCCACGGAGCTGACGTCCGCCGAAGAGGTGGAGACCTCATACACCGAATACCAGACGCCGTCCGTCTTCTTCAGAATGTTCATCCGGGTGTCGTTCTCGGCGGAATCGGCCGAATAAAAGACCATAGCCTCGTCCTCACCGTCCCGGTCGAGGTCGCGGAAAATAAACGCGGAGTTCGCATCCCCGTTTGCCTTCGGATATTTGAGGTGGTAATCCTCGCCGACGACCTCCCGCAGCGCGCTGTGGAGCAGGGACTGCTCCTCCGTAAGCTTCGGGGGAGACATCAGGGATTCCGTGTCGGTCGTAAACGACGAGCAGCCGGAGAGGGAAAGCCCGGTCAGCACGGCAGCCGCCAGAAGCATCCATGTTTGGAAAATCCGTTTCATTTCGGCGCCCTCCTCTCCGCAGCGTAAAATTTCTCTATTAAATAATATAACAAGGTTTTTGTCCTGTCAATCAACAAGGTGTGAACAGTGAGTAAAAATGCCCGCGGCGAAGAGCCTGCGGGCATGGTCTTTGAAAACTTCGCATTTCAAAATCCGCGAAGGTATGATAGAATGGTTGCGGAATCGGAGTTTATTTCTCCCGGAAGGTGCGGATGCGGTTCTCGCAGTTTTGGATCAGGTTGAGCAGCGACGGCGCGAAGAGCGGATAGCTCCTCGAGAGGCGTTCGGTCGTGATCAGCAGGGCCTCTTTATCCGGGATCGCCTGTTTGCAGACGAACGCGTTCCCCTCGCCGATCGTGGCGGCATTGGCTTCGCTCCGCTGCATCTCCGCGTCCGCATAGCCGCGGGCCGCGCACTTTGGGATGCTGAACATATCGGGCTGGTTCGCCGGGTTGATGTCGTAGAGAATCCGGAACATCCGGTAGACGCCCGTCATCAGATAGGAGGAGACCTCCACGGTCAGCTCCTTGCTGCCGCAACGCGCCAGAAGATCAAACAGAACATTGAGCGAATTCGCGATCAGCTTCTTGTTAAGCACCGGCAGCACGCCCGCGCGGGACAGGCTGTTTTCCTTGCCGACCTGCTCCGGCTCCGGGATCTCCTCCACGGAGACGGTCATGCCGTCCGGGCTCGCGGAGCGGCCCAGCAGATAATCCGCCGATACGCCGTAAAAATCCGCGGCGCGGATCAGAAAATCGAGGCCGCACTCCCGGATGCCTTTTTCGTAATGCGAGAGCAGCGCCTGCGAGACGCCGAGCGACGCCGCCACGCTTTTCTGGCTCAGGCCTTTTTCTTTTCTCAAAAGTGTCAATACGCGCGGAAAATCGTTGTTGGACATCGTTTCGCACTTCCTCGTTTTCGGTTAACTGTTTGTATATTATATTTTATTCCGTACCGTTTGTAAATGAAATTTCGCAGAATTTTCAAAATTTTTATCTCGGAGGATGTATGATCACCTACAAACTGCATCTGATCCGTCATGGGGAGACGGAGGGCAACCGGAAAAAACTCTGCGTCGGCGCCCGGACGGATCTTCCGCTCGCACCGGAGGGCGCGGAGGAACTGCGCACTCTAATGACCGCCTGCCGGTATCCCTTCGTGGGCAAAGTCTATACAAGCCCGATGCTGCGCTGCCGGGAGAGCGCGGAGATCCTCTTTCCGGAGACTCTGATTGAGGCGGTGGAAGGTTTGCGGGAATGCGACCTCGGTGAATTCGAGGGCCGTTCTTTCACGGAGCTTAACAAGGAAGAGACGTTCCTGCAGTGGCTGGAGGGCAAGGCCCCGCCGCCCGGCGGAGAGGGATTTCAGGAGCTCGGAAGCCGTATCACCGCGGCCTTCGAGTACATTCTGAACGACATGATGCAGTGCCGGATCACCGAGGCCGCGGCCGTCACGCACGGCGCCGTTATCATGGGGCTGCTCTCGATGTACGGCTATCCCAGGGCCGAAATGCGGGAATGGGCGGCGGAAAACGGCTGCGGCTACACGGTCATGACCTCCGCCGCGATGTGGATGCGGGACCGCTGTTTTGAAATTATTTCCGCCGTTCCCTGCGGCGGAGCGGAACCGGAAGGAGAGTTGGAAACATGGGATTTGGAAGAACGGTAAAATCCGGCGCGAGGGAAGCGCTGCGCCATTTCTGGGGAAAATCGGTCGTCGCGCTGATGATCTGCTACGCCGCCTACCTGCTGATCTATTTGATGGACGTGGTCTTCACCCTGGTATTTGCCGAGCCGGGCATCGCCGCGCTGGTGCTCGGGGAAGTGAGCCTCGGCGAGCTGTTTACCTCCTACGCTGAACTCTCTTCGCTGGCCGACACCGCCCCGGTCGCCCTGTTTATCACCGGCTGCGCGGCGCTTGCCTATCTGTTGATCCTGCCGCCGCTCTTTCTCGGCTATAAGAGCTGGTACTATCACTCCGCGGGCGGCGGGAGCGACAACCTGCTGCAGCTTTTCACCTATTTCTCCTCGTTCCGGCTCTATTTCCGGGCATTCTTCTACTCGATCGGCCTGCTGATCCGAAAGGTGTTTTGGCTCGTGTTTTTCTCCCTGCCCGGGGCGGGGCTGATCGGCGTGCTGTACTACTACGCCTATTATCTGGACGTGCTGACCGACCATACCTCGCAGGTCCTTGCCGGCGCGGGCATCTGCTTCGGAGGGTTCCTGCTTCTGGCCGGATGGCTGATGCTCACCGTGTTTTTCCAGCGCTATGCCCTTGCCCCTTATTATCTGGCCGAGGGGAAAGGCCCGCACGCCGCCTTCCGGAAGTCGGTCGCCGCCACAAGCGGGAACGTGGCGAAGCTCTTCTTTTTCAAGCTCTCCTTCCTCGGCTGGTGGATCCTCTGCCTGCTTGTCCTGCCGGCCCTCTACGCGAACCCGTATCAGAATACTGCCGTCGCCATCTACGCAAAGTACCTGATGCAGAAGGAGGCCGCTGGAAACTCCGCCGGGCCTGCCGCGGAGCCGGAGGAGCCTCTCTCTTCCGCCGCGCCGGAGCCGGAACCTTTTGAGAAGGCGGAGCCCGGGGCGGATCTCCCGGAGGCGTAATCCTTCATTCCGGGATAAGCGCGCCCCTTCGGAATCTCCTTCCGGGCCGGAATTCTTTGAGAAAATCATGCCCGGATGGGGCCCTCCCGCCGAACCTGCCGCGGAAACCGGGGAGCCTTCCGCAATCTTTCCGTGCCGGAGCCGGAACGTGCCGCTCCGAATCGCATTGCGCCGGAAGGCACCGCGCTGAAGCGCAGGGAAGTAATCCCACGCCCTCTGCGGAGACAAAGTTTTTTGGAAAAGCCGGATGTTTGGGAAAAACATCCGCCAAAAAAGAGCCTTTCGGCTCTTTTTTTATCGGAAAAACAGGTGCACGGCCAGCGCGCTCGCCACCGTTCCGGCAAAATCCGCCGTCAGGGCGGCCGGGATCGCGCCGTTTCCTTTACGGACCTCCGCCGCGCCGAAATAAACCGCCGCGGTATAGAAGGTCGTCTCCGTGCCGCCCATCAGCACCGCCGCCACCCGCCCCTCGTAACTCTCGGTCCCGACTTCCTTCAGCAGTTCCTCAAAAAACGCGAGCGCACCGGAGCCGGAGAGCGGCCGCAGCAGAGCGAGCGGCAGTACCTCGGCCGGAAAACCCAGCCTCTCCGCAAGCGGCGCTGCGGCGGCCGTCAGGAGGCCCAGCAGGCCCGAGGCCCGCGCCATGCCGATCACCGTCATCAGCAGCACGAGCGCCGGCAGCACGCTCGCGGTCGTTGCGAGGCCCTCCTTCGCCCCGGTCAGAAACACGGAAAACAGGTCTTTTTTCCGGATCGCCGCCGTGAGGAAGACCAGAACGATTGCGAGCGGGACCGCCAGATCCCCAACTCCAAACGCGGTCAAGATCCCGCCTCCCGGCAGAAAATTTTCGCCGCCAAAATACCGGCCAGCAGGGAGAGCCCTCCCGTCAGCCAGACCGCCGGCAGGATATCCATCGGGGCGGGAGAACCCTCACCCAGACGCAGCGTCGCCACGGTCGTCGGCAGGATCTGGAGCGAGGCCGTATTGATCACGACGAACAGCGCCATATCCTTCGTGGCGGAGGGGAGGTTTCCCCCGGCGCGTTTGAGTTCCTTCATCGCTTTGATCCCGAGCGGCGTGGCGGCGTTGCCCAGCCCGAGCAGGTTTGCCGTCATATTCATGGAAATCGCCTTCATCACTTTTTCGTCACGGCGCGCGGTCGGAAAGAGCAGCTTGAGCACCGGAGCGAGCAGCCTTGCGGTCCAGGCCGTCATGCCGCATTCCTCCGCCACCGCGGAGATGCCGCTCCAGAGGCAGAGCGTGCCCAGCAGCTCCAGCGAAAGCGCCGCCGCATGGGAACATTCGCCCAGCGCCGCCGCGGAAACCGCCTGCAGATTGCCGGAATACGCCCCATAGATCAGGGATGCCGCCGTCACCGCTGCCAGAAAATAGCCCGTACCACCGCCTCCCAACCGCGTTTGGGATAATCTATTCCGGCCGATAAAGGGATATTCCGAAAAAAATACGCAACCTTGGCGAAATATGTCCTTGACAAAAAATGGATAATAAGGTAAACTGTACACGTGGCTGAAACAGCAACAGGAATTTTTTTGGGAGGCAATTGTATTGAAATCTACTGGAATTGTCCGCAAAGTCGATGAACTTGGCCGCATCGTTCTGCCGATCGAACTTCGCCGGACGCTCGACATCAATGAAAAAGATTCTCTTGAGATCTTTGTTGATGAAGGTTGTATCATGCTCAAGAAGTATGAGCCGGCCTGTATCTTCTGCGGCAGCGCCGATGGGATCGTCTCTTTTAACGGCAAAAATGTCTGCAGCCATTGTCTCGAAGAGCTCCGTAAATAATCGGAATCAAAAACGAAAGCGCCTGTTTCCATTTGGAAGCGGGCGCTTTTTATCATTTTGTAGAAATTTTTCTTCCGCGGCAGGGCTTGCCCCGCCGCCTCAGGCGGAATCCCCGGCATGTACGGGATGCTTCCCGCTTTTGTTCCCGGAGAAATTCTGCGGTTTTGTGAAACAAAATGCCGGCCCCCGCTTTGGGGCCGGCAAGCAGAATTCCCAGAGGAACCGGGATAATTTCCCGTTTTTGGAGGAATTCCGCATTGCGGAATTCCCAGCATGTACGGGACACTTCCCGTACATGCGTTAATCGTCATCTTCGTCCTCGTACATCTGCGTGCCGTTGAAGGCGAGGCGCATGATGATAGCGTTTTCGGGCGGGTCGGTATAATAATTCTTCCGCAGGCCGAAAAAGACGAATCCGCACTTCTCATAGAGCCAGATCGCCTTGAGATTTGAGGGGCGGACCTCCAGCAGAAGCTGGTCGAGGTTGAGCTCCTTCGATTTCCGCAAGAGCTCGATCACCAGCGACTCGCCGACGCCCTGCCGGCGATACTCCGGCAGCACGGCGACGTTGAAGACGCTGCCCTCCCCGGAAACCGCCTGCATGCCGCAGTAGCCGATGAGCTTCCCGTCCGCATGGGCGCCGAAGAACCAGTTGTAAGGGGAACCAAATTCGCTGCGGAGCGTCTCCTCGCTCCACGGATGGGCAAAACAGAGCTTCTCGATCCCGGCTGCTTCGGCAAGATCCCGTTCCTCCAGCGGCTCCACGGTGTATGTGCTCATTTTTCCTTCCACCTCAGGTAGTCGAAGTTATGGATATTCTCCCCTTGATAATAGTAGCAGCGAGGCACCCGCCTCGACATGGCGCAGACGACCTCGTAGTTGATCGTTCCCGCAAGGGCGGCCACCTCGTCCGCGGAGATGAAGGCGTCGCCGTCCCGGCCAAATACGGTCACCCGGTCGCCCTCTTTGACGCCGGGGATGCCGGTCACTTCGAGCATCGTCTGATCCATGCAGACGCTGCCCGCGACCTTGGCGTACTGGCCGCGCACGATCATGCGGCCGCGGTTGGTCAGCAGGCGGTGGTAGCCGTCCGCGTAGCCGACGGCGGTGGAGGCGATGATCTCGTCCTCCGGGGCGGTGTAGCGCCGGCCATAGCTGACGGTGGAACCCGCGGCAAGGGGCTTCACCATTGTGACGACGGTGCGCATCTCCATAACCGGGGAGAGCTTGATTTTGGAAGTCACAAACTCGTTGTTGGCGGGGTAAAGGCCATAAAGGATGATACCGGGGCGCACCATGTCGAGGCGCATCTCCGGATAGCAGAGCAGCGCCGCGCTGTTGCAGCAGTGCCGGATGCCGGGGTCGATGCCCGCGGCCTTCATCGCCGCGCAGATCCGCGTGAAGCGGTCGAACTGCATCTTCGTGTAGGCGATGCTCTCCTCCGAGGCCTCGTCCGCCACGGAGAAATGCGTGAAGGTACCGGTGACGCGGATGCCGGGCAGGGAGACGGCCTCCTTCGCGCCGGCGAGCGCCGCGTCGAAGCAGTCGTCGGTGACGACGAAGCCGATCCGGCCCATGCCGGTGTCGAATTTCAGATGGACGCCGAGGGTCGCCCCCAGCTTGACGGCGGCGTCGGAGAGCTCCTTCGCGTATTCCAGCGAATAGCAGGCCTGCGTGATATCCCATTTGGCGAGCTCGTAGGCGCATTCCGGCGGGGTCGAGCCGAAGATCAGGATCGGCTTCGTGACGCCGCTCTCGCGGATGCCGAGCGCCTCCTCAAGGTTGGAGACGCCGAACCAGTCCGCGCCGACGGATTCCAGAAACGGGGCCATCATCCGGTCGCCGTGGCCGTAGGCGTCGGCCTTCACGACGGCCATCACCTTTGCCGAGCCGGCCGCCGCACGGATCTGGCGGAAATTAGATTCAACCGCGTCGAGCGAGATATCCGCCCAGGTGCGGCGCAGGACTTCATTTTCCGTCATTTTCGTTTCTCCTCCCGCGCACCCACATGAGAATATACAGGCCGATGATATTCAGAATCAGGGAGATATAGAACAGAACGGTGGACATCACCGACTCCGTAGCAACCAGCAAAACAAGGCTCACGGCAAGGCAAAGCGTCCCGGCGGCGAGCAGCAGAAGGCCCTTTTTCCGGACGGGGAGCGCCCGGAGCTTCAAAAAGAAATTTTTCATGGCGATCCTTTCAAAAAACAGGGATATGTATTATAATATCAGGTAATCATCGGTTTTACAAGCATTTTCAGGGGGGAGGCCGAAGAATGATGACCGGTGCAATGGCCATGGTGAAAGCGCTTGAGGCGGAGGGCGTCGGCGTCGTATTCGGCTACCCGGGCGCAAATATCTGCCCGTTTTACGACTGTCTCGCGGAATCCTCCATCCGGCATGTGCTGGTCCGCAACGAACAGAACGCGGGCCACGCGGCCTCGGGCTACGCGAGGATCTCCGGAAAAGTCGGCGTCTGCGCCGCAACTTCCGGCCCCGGCGCCACCAATCTGATCACCGCGATCGCCGCCGCCTACATGGATTCGATCCCAATCGTCGCGGTCACGGGGCAGGTCTCGAGCGAGCTGCTCGGCAGGGATGCCTTCCAGGAGGCGGATATCACCGGCGCAACCTTAAGCATCACGAAACACCGCTATCTCGTTAAGGACGCCCGCGATCTGCCGCGCGTCTTCCGGGAAGCATTCTATATCGCTTCCACCGGGCGCAAGGGGCCGGTGCTGATCGACGTCCCGATCGACGTCCAGCTCGCGAAGCTCGATTTCAGCTACCCGGAGGAGGTGCACCTGCGCGGCTATAATCCCAATATCAAAGGCCACGCCGTTCAGGTCAAAAAGGCCGCGGATGCGCTCGCAGCCTGCGAAAAGCCGCTGATCGTCGCGGGAGGCGGCGTCTTCGGCGCGGGCGCGCGGGAACCGCTCCGCGATTTTGCCGAGACGCAGCAGATCCCGGTGATCTGCACGATGATGGGCCTCTCCGCCCTGCCGCCGGAGCATCCGCTCTGTCTCGGCATGCTCGGCACCTTCGGCACGGAGCTCGCGAACCGCGCCCTCTCGGAGAGTGACCTGCTGATCGTCGCCGGCGCAAGGATCGGCGAGCGGGCCATGTCCTCGCCGGAGATGGTCTCCAAAACCAAAACGATCATCCATATCGATATCGACCCCGCGGAGATCGGCAAGAACATGGGCACCAACATTCCGATTGTCGGGGACCTCAGCCTCGTGCTCGGCCAGGTCGCCGAGGCCGCCGTCCCGGCCGACCGCTCCGCATGGCTTGCCCGCACGGAGGAGCTGCGCGGCCTCTGCGCCGCTCCGCCGGAGAACGGGGAATTCGACCCTGTGCGCTTCATTCATACCCTGACGAAAAAAATGCCGCCGCACGGCGTGCTCGTCGCGGACGTCGGGCAAAACCAGATCTGGGCGTCGGAGGGCTTCTGCGCAAAGACCGGGCGTTTTCTCACGAGCGGGGGCTTAGGCGCGATGGGGTACGCGATCCCCGCGGGCATCGGAGCCAAACTCTCCGCGCCGGAGCGGGAGGTGGCGGTGGTCTGCGGCGACGGTTCCTTCCAAATGGCGCTGCCGGAACTCGCGACCATGATGCAGGAAAACGTGCCCGTCAAGATCGTGGTCATGAAAAACCGGTGTCTCGGCATGATCCGCGAGATTCAGGATAAGAAATATGCCGGAAACCGCTTCGCCGTCGAACTCGGTGACCTGCCGGACCTTGAGAAGCTCGCCCAAGCCTACGGCATCGAATATTTGAGCATTTGCAGAAACGAAGAGACCGATACGGTGGTGGATGCCGTGCTCAAAGCCGGGCATCCCGTGCTCGTCGAGTGCACGGTGCCGCACGACGCGCCCACACTCTGTTTCAGCGGTGAAGGGAGGAGGCACGGATGAAGCACTGCATCTCCGTCCTCGTGGAAAACCACGCGGGCGTTCTTTCGCATATCTCCGGGCTTTTTGGCCGGCGCGGCTTCAACATCGAAAGCCTCGCCGTCGGCGTGACCGAGGATAAGGCAGTCTCCCGCATGACGATCATCGTCGACGGCGACGACCACATCGTCGAGCAGATTGAGAAGCAGCTCAACAAGCAGATCGACGTCATCAAGGTCCGCTCCTACGAATCGGAGGACATCATCAGCCGGGAGCTCGCGCTGATCAAGGTCGCCGCCACGCAGAGCAAACGCGCCGAGATCATGAATATCCTCTCCGTCATCGGCGCCCGGATCGTCGACCTCACCAAAAACGCCGTCACCGCCGAGATCTGCGACACCTCGGAGAAGATCGATCAGGCGGAGGAGCTGCTCCGGCCCTACTTGATCAAGGAGGTCGCCCGAACCGGTACCGTCGCTTTGCCCAAGGCGCCGGAAACATAAAAAATAAGAAGAGGACGCTGATAAACAGGAATTCGCAAAGGAGACAGAATGTGGATATCAAAAAAGTGACGGGAAACAAAAAAGACTATCTCGCTTTGCTGTTGTTGGCTGACGAACAGGAAAACATGATTGATAAATACCTTGAAAACGGTGAAATGTTTGTTTTGGATGACGACGGCATCAAAGCCGAATGTGTGATAACCAAAGAAGCCGATGGCGTTTACGAGCTTAAAAACATCGCTGTTTCGCCTGATTGTCAACGAAGAGGCTATGGGAAGGCCCTGATAGAATTTCTGTCCGCCCATTATGCCGACTGCCGCGTTCTGTTGGCGGGAACCGGCGACTGTCCTTCGATCCTTTCTTTTTATCATAGCTGCGGCTTTACGGAATCGCACAGAATAAAGAACTTTTTTACGGATAACTACGACCATCCGATGTTTGAGGATGGAAAACAACTGGTCGATATGGTTTATCTGAAAAAAGAACGATAACTTTCCATTTTTCTAAAAAAGAACGGCCGGGGAACAGAGTTCCCCGGCCGTTCTTATTCATGATGTCAGTCCTCCGGCAGATAGGATTCGATGATCTCCTTCGCGGAGGCCTTGCCGTCCTCGTCGAGCATCAGCAGGACGACGAGCCGCCCCATCTGGGAGACATCCGCGTTGAGGGCGGTCTGCGCCGAATCGTAGACGTCGTAGGCCGAGAACTCGGCGATGCGGTCGTCCTTGCGCTGCTCGAGGGATTCCACCACGCGGTCCGCGGCGTCCTCCTTCGCGACGACCAGACAGACGTCCGCGACGCCGAAATCGCCGTTTGCCGCACGGATCTCGCAGGAGACCACGTCGTCCGGATCCAGATAGAACTGGTCCTTGAGCACTTCCTCGTCGGTGATGCGCTCCACGCTTTCCAGCGTCAGCTCGCTCGTCTCCAGCGAATCATAGATGTCGTCGGCCATCGCCTGCAGATCGAGTTCGTCGTAGCTCGCGGCCGTGTTGTCAACTTTTACTTCGATCCCGTTGCTCTCCCCCTTGGAGCCGCAGCCGCCGAGCAGAAGCACCAGCGCCACGCAGAGAGCGGGAAACCGCAATGTTCTTTTTTTGCCCATAAAGGACCTCCTTGTTAAATCAGCCCCAGGCTGATGGATAGATAAACCGCAAAAAAGATGGAAAAAAGGGAGAAAACCATGGACATGACGACCAGCTCCCCGGCGAGCTCCCCGTCCGCGCCCATGTTCTTCGCCATGGTGAAGGAACTGATCGAGGTCGGCGTGCAGAGCATCGCCAGCAGCGGAACCATCGAGGTCCCGCGGAACCCGCAGAGCGCGGCCGCCGTGATGCCGAGGGCCGGAACGATCACCAGTCTGCCCAGAAGCCCGATGGTGAGCTGTTTCGCGTTGCCCGGCACCTTGCGGAACTCGATGGAGGTGCCGAGAGCGATCAGCGAAACGGCCGACGAGGCCGAGGCCACAGATTTTACACCCTGCGCGAGCAGACCCGGCAGCTTCCAGCCGGTCACGAGAAAGAAAACGCCCAGCGCGCAGCTGAGGATCAGCGGGTTTTTAAAGCAGCTCCGCAGAAACGACCGGAGATCCGCCCTGCCGCCTCGGAAATACTCGAACACCAATACGGAGAGAATATTGAAAAGCGGGATCATGAAGGCGATCAGCAGCGCCGTCGGGCCGGAACTGCCCTCCCCGAGGATGGCGTCGGCCAGCGGCAGCCCAAAGATCACAAAGTTGCTGCGGAAGATACCCTGCACCAGCGCGCCGCGCTTCCGGTTGTCCTTTTCAAGATGCGGCACGATCCACATCGAAAGCCCGGCGACGGCCAGCGTGAACAGAGCGGCAAACCCGACCAGCTTTGCGTCGAAAACGCCCTCGATCTTTGTCTCATAGATGTTTTCGAAAATCATGGCCGGCAGAAAGAGCTGATATACCAGAAGATTGAGCCCGTCGGAGAGGGATTCCCCGACGACGCCCGCCTTCCGCAGGGCGAACCCCGCCGCGATCAGCAGAAACAGCGGCAGGACGATGTTCCCGGTCAGTATGAAGTTTGCCAAGGCCCATCCCCCCGTATGGCTCTATATGCCGGATGATCGCTCCACCGCCTCCGGATGTTCCTCCAGAATCAGGGAGAGCGCTTCTTTTTCCGCGACGACGACGGCATCCCGGTGCAGGCGCAGGACGGATGCCGGGACATGCGGATCCACGGGCCCGAAACAGGCGTCGCGGAGCGCCTTGGCCTTATCCTCCCCACTCGCGGCAAGCAGCAGCGTCTTCGCGGACAGAATCCCCCGGATGCCCATGGTCAGCGCATGGCGCGGCACCTCTTCGGAGGAGGCAAAAAAGCGTGTGTTGGCCCGGATCGTATCTTCCGTCAGATCCACCACATGAGTCTCCGGGATGAACGAATCCCCCGGCTCGTTAAATGCAATATGGCCGTTGCGGCCGATGCCCAGCAGCTGGATTTCCGCGCCGCCGAAGGATTCGAGCAGGGCGTCGTAGCGCCTGCACTCGGCGGCGGCATCTTTGGCATGGCCGTCCGGGATATGGATGTTTTCCGGCTTCATATCCACTTTGGAAAACAGATTTTCCGTCATAAAAGAGAGATAGCTTTGGCTGCTCTCGATCCCGAGGCCGAGATACTCGTCCAGATTGACGCTGCGGCAGCGGGAAAAATTGATCTCTCCGGCCTCATACATCCGGATAAGCTCCCGGTAAATGCCGATCGGCGTGGAACCGGTTGCGAATCCGAACACGCCGTCCGGCACGGCCCTGATCCCCGCCGCGATCAGCACGGCGGCTTTTCGGCTCATTTCTCCGTAAGTTTCGGCATAGATGATTCTCAAATGGATCCCTCTTAAAATTATATTATCCTTTTTTTCGCGTCTGTTTCATTATATTCCAAAGCACGGAGCATTACAAGCGGGGCCTTTGCCGGAATCTGTGAACTTTTTTGGCGCATGGGGGACGGATTTCGTTGACAAATCGGGGTGCGTTTGCTATAATATGCAATGCTGTTGCGCGGGCATAATACATCGGCTAGTATGCCAGCCTTCCAAGCTGGATAGGTGGGTTCGACTCCCATTGCCCGCTCCATGTTATTTGCGCCAATAGCTCAGTTGGATAGAGCAACTGCCTTCTAAGCAGTAGGTCCTGGGTTCGAATCCCCGTTGGCGCACCAGATACTTGGTGCTGCCGCGGATGTCTGCCATTTCTGTTGGCGCGCTTAAAAAGGCGGGCCCCCGCAGGATTGCCGGGCCGCGGCCTTGATTCCCGTCTTTTAGACGGCTTCCGTCTGAAGGACGGATTCCGTCCGGATGACGGAGTTCTTTTCCACAAACGGGACGAGTCCCGTCCCCCGCAAAAAAGGGGAACCATGCGGAACGGCTTTTTGCGGGAGTCGATCCGCATACATGGTGGGCGTAGCGTAGCTTGGTTAACGCGTCAGATTGTGGCTCTGAAGACCGTGGGTTCGAATCCCACCTCCCACCCCATACAAAAAAAAGATCGCCCGCGGCAGGATTCCGTGGGCGATTTTTCAAAACAGGATATTGGGCTGTAGCCAAGCGGTAAGGCAACGGACTTTGACTCCGTCATTTCGCGCGTCCGAATCGCGCCAGCCCAACCAAAAATCACGTTTCGGCATTCCGCCGGGACGTGATTTTTTCATAGGGGGCGCTGCCCCCTCTTGACGTCGGTTTTTTCCGCCTTCGGCTCTGAAAACCTCCTGTCACCCCCGAAGAGGATTGGCGGCCGACGGCTTTCGCCCGGCCGCCGAGACGCGCGGCAAGATCAAAATCATTCGTAACGCCAATAAAAACTCAACGCGCTATATTGGGCTTCTTTAATAAAATCCGTCCTACCGGGCAAAGGAGAATTCTTCTTATGAGAGGGGGAGCCTGTGCTCCTTTTTATAAAGGCGCAGGCACGGGCACCCGCCTTGATTTCTCAAAACGGATATGGTAGGATGAGGATAATTTTAAGGAAAGCGGCATTTTTTCCCGCTTCGGCGCCGCTTCCTTTTGCGGAGGGACCCGTATGGCCGGAACCGAGTGGCTTTTTTTCGACATGGGACATACGTTCATCAACGAGGACGCGGTCTGGGAGGAGCGCTACCGCGGGCTGTCGGCCATGCTGAACGCGCAGGGCAGGGATGTCACCGCGGAGGAGATCCGGGATCTGACGGCCCGCTATGCCGCGGAGTTCCGGAAGCTGGTGGAGGACGTGAATCGCTTCTACGGCGCCGGAGACGCGCTCTTCTGCGACCCGGCGGACGGCTCCCCCTACCCCGGCGCGGGGGACCTGCTGGCCGCGCTCGCGGGGCGCTACCGGCTCGGCGTCGTCGCCAACCAGGCTGCCGGCACGGAGGAACGGCTCAGGAATTGGGGCCTCCGGGATTGTTTTGAGATCGTCTGCTCCTCCGCGGAGCTTGGCGTTGCGAAGCCGGACCCCCGCATCTTTGAAATCGCGCTCGAAAAAGCGGGCGCCGCGCCGGAAGCCTGCTTCATGATCGGCGACCGGCTCGACAACGACGTCGCCCCGGCCAAAAGGCTCGGCATGGGCACCGTCTGGATCCGGCAGGGCTTCGGGCTCTGTCAGGCCGCGCCTTCCCCGGAATATGAGCCGGATTACACCGTGGAGAGCTTTGCGGAGGCCGCGGGGCTCTTCCTTCGGATGCCGGAGGGATGACCATGGAAAAACGGGGCCTTTTCTCTCTGTTAAATACGCTGCGGGAATCCCTCTATCCGGCCCGCTGCCCGGCCTGCGGAAAGATTCTTCCTCCGGGGTGCGGCCTCTGCGCGGACTGTGCGGGGAAGCTGGAGCCGGTGCCGCACTGTCTCGCGGCGAAGCTGCCCGGCGGCATGTTCACGCGCGCGGCGGCCGCTTATTATTACACCGGCCCGGTCCGGGATGCCGTCTCCCGCTACAAATTCCGCTTCCGGAAGCGCTCCGCAGACCTGATCGGAAAATGGCTCTACAGGGCGTACCTCGTGCAGTACGGCGGAAAGCATTTTGATTTCGTCGCGGCGCCCCCGGACACCTGCCCCGGAGAGAAACCCGGCCCGTTTCCGCACAACGCGGTGCTTGCGAAGACCTTTGCGCGGTATGCGGACCTGCCCTTCGCGCCGGGCTTGCTCGTCAAAACCCGCCCGACCGCAAAACAGCACGCTCTCTCCGCGGAACGGCGCAAAACGAACCTGATCGGCGCGTTTCGGGCGGAGAGAGATCTCTCCGGCCTGCGAATCCTGCTGGCGGACGACATCCTGACCTCCGGGAACACCGCCTGGTTCTGCGCGGAGGCGCTCAGAAAGGCCGGCGCTTCGGAGGTCTGCGTCGTCACGGCGGCTTTGACGAAATCCGAGCTGCCGGAAGGCATCCTCCGGAGATAGCTCCTGTATTCAAATAATAAAAGCGGCCCCCGCCTTTTGAGCACGGAGCCGTTTTTTATTATTTATAGAATTTTAAAAGTTTCCCGGTGCGGCAGGATTCTTTAAAAATTATGATCCGGCGGCATCTTTTCCGGAGGGATCTCCTGCGGGATCGGCTGTGTGGCCTCCTTCGCGGCGCTCGGCGCGGCCTTCGGGAGCGCCCGCGGGACCTCCGTTCCGGTTACGCTGAGCACGCCGTCCTGCGCAGAGACGAGGACGGATTCGAGCTTCTGATCCGCATGCTCAATGAGCATCGTGCAGATGCGGTCCTCCACTTCCTTGCGGATGACGCGCACCAGGTCGCGCGCGCCGCTCTTGCCGCCGAAGGATTTTTCCGCGACCGCCCGGAGCGCTGCATCGTCGTAGGAGAGCGTGATGCCCTTTTCTTGCAGCGGCCCGCGCAGCTCCTCCATGCGGAGGGCGGCGATGCGCTCGTAATTCTCCTTCGTGAGGGCGCGGAAGACGACGATCTCATCCACTCTGCCGAGGAATTCCGGGCGGAGGAATTCGCTGAGCGCCTTGCGCACCTTTTCCTTCTCCGCGGAATACTCGGTCTGGTTGAAGCCGAGCGCGTTGTCGTGCCGGTCGCTGCCGGCATTGGAAGTCATGATGATGACCGTGTTGGCAAAGGAGACCACCCGCCCGTGGGCGTCGGCGATCTTGCCCTCGTCGAGGATCTGCAGCAGGATATTCATGACGTCCGGATGTGCCTTCTCGATCTCGTCGAACAGGATGACGGAATACGGCTTGCGGCGCACTTTTTCGGTCAGCTGGCCGGCCTCGTCGTAGCCGACGTAGCCCGGCGGCGAGCCGACGATGCGCGACACCGCGAATTTTTCCATGAATTCCGACATGTCGAGCCGGATTAGCGGATCCGTGCCTTGGAAGAGGCAGTTCGCCAGCACCTTGACAAGCTCCGTCTTGCCGACGCCGGTCGGGCCGACGAAGATGAAGGAGGCCGGCCTCCTGCGGGCGGAGATCTGTACTCTGGAACGACGCACCGCCGCCGCGACCAGCTCGCAGGCCTCGTCCTGACCGATCACCTTGGCCTTCAGCTCCGATTCGAGCAAGCCCAGCTTCTGGAGATCGCTCTCCTGCACTTTGCTCGCCGGGATGCCGGTCCAGAGCTCGATGACGACCGCGAGGTCGTGCTCGGTCACCTCCGCGGCCAGCGCGATCGGTTCGAGCCGCCTGTGCTCCTGCTCGAGCTGGATCAGTTCGGATTTAGCTTTTGCGAGGGTCTCGTAGTCGATCTCCTCCTCTTGCTCAAGAGCGGAGATCTTCTCCTCGGCCGCGCGGATTTTCTGCCCGGTGATCTCGTATTCCGCGAGCTCCTTGTTGGCAAGGGCCGCGCAGGAACAGGCCTCATCCAGCAGGTCGATCGCCTTATCCGGCAGGAACCGGTCGGTGATATACCGCTCGGAGAGCCGCGCGCAGTTCTGCAAAATCCCGTCGCCGACGCTGACGTGGTGGAATTTTTCGTAATTCGGGGCGATGCCCTTCAGAATCTGAAACGTCTCCTCAAGGGTCGGCTCCTCCACCGTCACCGGCTGGAAGCGGCGCTCGAGGGCGGCGTCTTTTTCGATATATTTGCGGTACTCGTCGAAGGTGGTGGCGCCGATGACCTGAATCTCGCCGCGGGAGAGCGAGGGCTTCAGGATGTTGGCGGCGTTCATGCCGCCCTCGGTGTCGCCGGTGCCGACGAGGCTGTGGATCTCGTCGATAAACAGGATGACGTTCCCCTCGTGCTTGACCTCGTCGACCAGCCCCTTGACGCGGCTCTCAAACTGGCCGCGGAACTGAGTGCCGGCAACCAAGGCGGTTAAATCGAGCAGCCAGAGCTCCTTTTCCGCAAGCTTCGCGGGCACGTCGCCGGAGACGATTCTCTGGGCGATACCCTCGGCGATGGCGGTCTTGCCGACGCCCGGCTCGCCGATCAGGCAGGGGTTATTTTTGGTGCGGCGGTTGAGGATCTGCACGACGCGGTAGATCTCACGCTCCCGCCCGACGATCGGGTCGAAGCCGTTCTGCTGCGCCTTCTCCGTCAGGTTCTCGCAGTAGGCCGGCAGGTATTTGAGCTCCTGCTTCTTCTCTTTTTTCTCTCTTTTGGTCGGTTTTTTCTCCTGGGCGGGAGCCTCTCCGGCGCCGGAGGGCATGTTCCCGCCGAAGATCCCGCTGAGGAACGGGAGGGACTGCGCCCCGCCGGGCTGAAAATCTTCCTCTTCCCCGTCCTGCATGGCCTCCATCATCTGATCGCTGATGGCGTCGAGCTCGTCGCCGGAAATGCCCATCTTATTCATCAAATCGTCGACCGGCTTGATGCCGAGTTCTCTGGCGCACTGGAGGCAGAGGCCTTCGCTGGTCGTCTTGCCGTTTTCATCCAGATGCGTCATAAAAACAACGGCGATTCTCTTTTTGCATCTCGAGCAAAGCATATTGTTCATGAAAATCCTCCGATGGAGACATCCAATATCATTTTCCTATTAGGATAACCGAATTTTGTGAATACCGGATTAAGAATCCGTGTGCTTTTTTTGGAACGTATCTTTTTTTCCATAAGCGCACTCCTCTCCGGAAACAGGACTTTATAAAACGCACCGGTAAAACTCCCGGAGGGCAAAACGACCCGCCGGTGTACGGCAGCGCGTCACCTCCGGCAGGCCGAAAAAAGGGGGAGAAATCATTCCTTCTTTTTTTCTTTATAAACCTTGTAATACCGGTACGCGGCGTAAAGCATGAAAGCCAACAGAGCGAAGAAGATGCCGTCGCGGATGCCTTCCGGCAGGTTGGGGAAAAACGTGACGAGAAACGCCGCCGCATAATACAGAAGCGTGCCGGCCTTTCCGTACCATTTGGCGGAGACGACCTGCTTCTTCTCCTTATATATGCGGATGCCGCCCGCAAAGATCAGCACATCCTTCAAAATAAAGCAGACGACGGCCGGCCAGAGCGCCGGATGCCGCACCGCAAGAGAGACCGATACCGTGATCTGCGTCAGTTTATCCGCCAGCGGGTCCAGCGCCTTACCGAGCTCGGTGATCTGGCCGAACTTCCGGGCGATGATGCCGTCGACGACATCCGTCAGGCCCGAGATCAGCAGAATGACCGCCGCAAGGTGATAATCCGATGTCGTTTCCGCTCGAAAAAAGACGCTCAGGAAAACGGGGATCAGCAGCAGGCGGAACCCGGACAACATGTTCGGGATGCTGAAGATCTCCTTCACCGCCCGCCTCACTTCAGAATGGGTGCGCCGCCGACTACGCCATACACCCATTTAAAAAGATACGTTTTGGAGAGCACCTCGTCGGAGAGGAACTCCCACCTTCCCTCAAAGAAGAGCTTTGCGACGGAAACCGTAAAGGCGAAGACACAGACCCGGAATGCGCCCTCGATCAGGCCGAGCACAAATCCGAGGAAGCCGTCCGTTCCGCCGAAAACGGCGTTTTGGCGCACGCCGCGCACCCTCTTTTCGATCACATGCAGGAAAAACAGAAGGAGCAGCATCGCCGCCACAAACAGGAGCACCCGGAGCAGCGGCCGAAGGACCGGCTCGAGCAGATACTGCATCAGCGCATCCGAAAGGGCCTCTCCCGACTCCGTGACGGCGTTGAGCATCGTGCCGTCCGCAGCGGCGCCGATGCTGAAAAGCAGAAACACGAACGCCGGCAGGCCGGAGAGCGACCCTTCTATATTACTTAGAAAGGCCTCCGATTGTACGGCGGAGGACGCGGTGCCCGCGGTCTGATTCGTAAGAAGCGGCCGGACGACGTTCGTGAGGATGAATTCCGTGCCGATCCGGCAAATAATCACGGAGAGCACGATGGCGGCCATGCCGCCCACGATCCGGATAAAAGAATCGCTGAATCCGTATCTCGTCCGGCGGATCACCGCCGTCAGGACCAGGATAATGGCAACCGCATCGTAGGCGAGGGCCATATAGGTTATGTTCATGCAGTTCCTCCTGTTCTGTCAGTTTCTCTGCTGTATAAAAATCCGTCAGGCGGGCGCATCCGTTTTCAGGGCGCGGAGCGTATTTCTCGTCACCGCATAGAAGCCGCCGTTCACCAGCGTAACTTTCAGGATGTCCTGCTCCGCCGCCGAATAGGCGAGCATCGAGCCGTCGGTGCCGAACACCGTGAGCGTTCCGGAGCAGTAGACCGCCGCCCGTTTGGCGTCGCAGCAACAGGCGCCGATCCTTCCGGCCGCGGAGGCCGAGGCATTTTCCTTCATCTCATCCCCAAGAAAGACGAGCCTGCAGCTTCTCGATTCCGTGTACTGGTCGAAGATCAGCACCGTTTCGCCGCTCCCGGGCGGGCAGAGATAGGCCGTAAGGCCGCCGTCGTAGCCGTAATAGCCGAGAAGCCTGCCGTCCGTATCCACCTCCGCGGCCTGATCGTCGCAGATCACGCGGACGCTGCCCCTGTCGGTGAAGGCGATCCCGACGACCGCGGAGCCCTCGAGGCGGCACTGCGCCTTCTCCTCCGAGGAATCGACGGAAAAGAGATGAATGGTTGAATAGATCTCACCGCCGGAGGCA
>Ga0208826_1000977_pt1 | contig 26294 bp, 22 predicted proteins | sample AD_UKC115_MetaG_FD_184451 | JGI IMG/M metagenome (GOLD analysis project Ga0208826, IMG submission 184451) | Active sludge microbial communities of municipal wastewater-treating anaerobic digesters from Hong Kong - AD_UKC115_MetaG (SPAdes)... | ecosystem: Engineered > Bioreactor > Anaerobic >...
TGGGGCCGCGGAGCGATCCGCGGCCCTTTTTCTAGCGGAAGTTCGCCGTCAGGAGGGAAGCGCATTTCCGCCGCCGCGACGGCTTGCGTACACTGCCGCCCCCCGTTGCAGCGCCCGTCAGCCCATGGCCTCCCCCACCCGCATCCTCACCGGCATCACCACCACCGGCACGCCGCACCTGGGCAATTACGTCGGCGCGATACGACCTGCCGTGGCGGCCAGCCGGCGCGGGGACGTGCAGTCGTTCTACTTCCTCGCCGACTACCACGCGCTGATCAAGTGCGACGACCCTGCGCGCATAGCCCGTTCGCGCCTGGAGATCGCCGCGACCTGGCTGGCCTGCGGGCTCGACCCGGAGAAGGTGCACTTCTACCGCCAGTCGGACGTGCCGGAGATTCCGGAGCTGACCTGGCTGCTGACCTGCGTCACGGCCAAGGGGCTGATGAACCGGGCGCACGCCTACAAGGCGGCGGTCGATGCCAACACGGCGGCCGGCGAGGACCCCGATGCCGGTGTGAGCATGGGTCTGTACAGCTACCCGATCCTCATGGCCGCCGACATCCTGATGTTCAACGCGCACCAGGTGCCGGTGGGGCGCGACCAGATCCAGCACATCGAGATGGCGCGCGATATCGCCGCGCGCTTCAACCACCTCTTCGGTGCCGGACGCGAGTTCTTCGTGCTGCCCGAGGCGGTGATCGAGGAAAGCGTGGCCACGCTGCCCGGCCTCGACGGGCGCAAGATGAGCAAGAGCTACGACAACACCGTGCCGCTGTTCGAGGGCGGCGCCAAGGGCCTCAAGGCCGCCGTTGCGCGCATCGTCACCGATTCCCGGCTGCCCGGCGAACCCAAGGATCCGGACTCCTGCGCGCTCATGCCGATCTACCGCGCCTTCGCCGCCGCGGATGACGCCACCGCCTTTCGCCAGGCCCTCGTGGAAGGCCTGGGCTGGGGCGAGGCCAAGCAGCGCCTCACCGACCTCATCGAACGCGAGCTGGCACCGCAGCGTGAGCGCTACGAGGCGCTGATCGCGCGCCCGGTCGACATCGAGGAGCTGTTGCAGATCGGCGCCAAGAAGGCACGCGCCATCGCTACGCCCTTCCTGGCGGAGCTGCGCGCGGCGGTGGGTCTGCGCGCCCTGCAGGGGGACAAGACCGGCTCGCCGAAGAAGGCGGACAAGTCCGCCCGCGTCGGCCGCTTCGTCACCTTCCGCGAGAAGGACGGCCACTTCCATTTCCGCTTTCTCGCCGCGGATGGCGAGCAGCTGCTGCTGTCTGTGCCCTTCGCCAGCCCGCAGCAGGCGGCGCAGTGGATCAACGTGCTGAAGAAACTGGGCGAATCGCCCGACCTGTTGTGGGGCGAGGGCGATTTCGAGCTGCGCCGCAGTGAGCACCTCGGCGGTCACACCTTCGCCCTGTGGTACAGCGGCGAGCGTCTCGCCGAGAGCGCGCCCTACGCCGATGCCGCCCAGCGCGACGCGGCGATCGAGCGCCTGGCGGGCGAGCTGGCCGCGCTGTGGAACGCGGAGGCGGCCTAGGCCGCCCCTGACCGCGGCGGCAGCGAGCGGCCGTCAAGGGCCACGCCCCTGCGGCAAGCTGCCGCCTTGTGCGCTGCCGGTGCGGCACCGACATTCGCGCTTTTCCGAGGCCCGCCCATGAGTCTGCTCGCCCTGGTGCTGTTTTCGCCCTGGTTCGCCATCCTCGGCTGGGCCTACTGGACGTTCCCGCGCGCCCTGCCGCGCACGGCGGCGCGCCGCGCGGGCGATCTGCTGGCCTTGCTGCTCGCGGTCATCGGCAGCGCCCGCGCCATGCACCTGGCCTACGCCGCCAATGTCGGCTTCGGCGGCGCCATCTGGAAACAGGTGATCGCCACGCTGTGCGGCTACGGCGTGTTCCTGGCGGTGCTCTTCGCCGCGTTCGTGCTGCGCTCCCTGTGGAAGCCGGCGCGCGCCTGAGGCGCTGCCCGCCGCGTCACAGCGGCAGGGCGAGATCGTCCAGCAGGGCCTTGAGGAAGCGCGCAGCCTCGCCGCCGGTGGCGGCGCGGTGGTCGAAGGTGAGCGAGAGCGGCATCAGGCGGTGCGTTTCCACCCCTCCCATGACCGGCACCAGCTCGTGGCGCAGCTTGCCCGCGGCGACGATGGCCACGCAGGGCGGCACCACCACCGGGGTGGCGTAGCGTCCGGCGAACACACCGAAATTCGACAGCGAAATCGTGTAGCCGCGCAGCTCTTCCGGCGCGATGCTGCGGTTCTTCACTGCGTCGCGCAGGCGGTTGATGGCGGCGCGCAGGCCGGCGGCGTCGAGCACGTCGGCATTGCGCAGGGCCGGCACGAACAGGCCCTCCTCGGTGTCCACGGCGATGCCCACGTCCACGTGCGGATGCAGGGTGCGGGTGAGGTTGTTGCCGTCGAACCAGGCGTTGAGCGCCGGTACGGCCTTGCAGGCGCGCACCAGGGCGCGGATCAGGCGCACGGTGATGTCATTGCCCGGCTGCCAGGCGTGCAGATCGGCGTCGTCGCACAGGGTGGTCGGCACCACGCTGGCGTGCGCCTCGGCCATGACGCGCGCCATGTTGCGGCGCACGCCCTTCAACTGCTCGGGCTGACCCAGCACCGGCGCCGCCGCGGGCGGCGCGGTGCGCATGGGCTGGCCCGTGGCCGAGAGCGCGGTGCGCGTCGCCGGTGCCGACGGCGCGACGGCGACGGACGGGGATACAGCGACCGGCGCGGGTGTCGACGCCGCCACCGGGGCGATGGCGCCGGCTTTCGCGGTGCCCTTCTCCGCGGCAGCCTTGACGTCGTTCAGCGTGACCACGCCGCCCGCGCCGCTGGGCACCACGCGCGCCAGGTCCACGCCGAGTTTCTTCGCCAGCGCGCGCACGGCCGGCACGGCCTTCACGCCGCCGACGGCGACAGCCTGCTCGCTCACTACGCGATCGCTGGACTCCATCGCCCCCACCACCGTGCCGGCGTCGGCGCGCGCCGCGCCGCCCTCCGACTTGGCCGCAGGCGCGGGCGTCGCGGCCGCGGCCTTGGGCGGGCCGTGGTGGTGGCCGGTGTCCTGGGCCTCGGCGCGCTGCGGCAGCGCGGGGTCGATCTCGATCTGCACCAGCGGCGCCCCCGTTTCGATCACCGCACCGGCGCCGCCGAAGAGCTTCACCACCTTGCCGGAGTAGGGCGAGGGCACCTCGACCACGGCCTTCGCGGTCTCCATCGACACCAGTGGCGCGTCGAGTTTCACCACGTCGCCTTCCTTCACGAACCAGTCGACCACGGTGGCGTCGGGCAGGCCTTCGCCGAGGTCGGGGAGGTGGAACGTCTTGATGTCGGCCATGGGAGTCTCTCAGACGAGGGCGCGGCGATGACGGTCGTGGGTCGCGGCGAGGAACAGGACAAGGATCATCAGCATCAGGCTAACGGGGCCGGAAGCCGGGACATCCGTGACGCCCACCACAAGCGGGAACTCGGCGAGCAGTTGGGTTGGATTGGCAGCATCCACCATGCGCACCCGATAGCTGCCGGCTGCGAGGGCGGGCATGTCGAAGGCAAATGCACTGTAGCTCTGGCCGCCGGGGCAGATGAAGCCGCAGCCGAGATCGAACGGGACGGTGATGTTGCTGCCCGAAACCGTGATCGGGTTTCCAGCCGTTACGCCAAAGGCACCGGCGAACCAGGTGAAAGAAAACGTCGCCCGGAACGGCCGGTTTGCGGGCGGTGGTGACGGCATCGTGGCGAGTGCGGGAGCCGACGTCTGGGCGTGCGCGTCGAACGCGGCGCACATTGCGAGCATGGCGCCGAAAAATAGCCGCAGCCACGGCGACCGTGAGGTCATGACGCCGCCAGCGTGCGTTTCGCCGCCGCAACGATGCGCTCCACGCCGGGCAGGTACTTCATCTCCAGGCGGAACAGCGGGATGTGGGTATCGTAGCCGGTCACGCGCTCCACCGGCGCCACCAGGTCGTACAGGGCGTGCTGGGCCAGACGCGCAGCGATTTCCGCGCCGAAGCCGGCGGTGTACGGCGCTTCATGCACGATCACGCAGCGCCCGGTCTTCTTCACCGACTCGTGAATGGTATCGAAGTCCAGCGGCTTCAGCGTGGCCACGTCGATGACCTCGGCGCTGATGCCGTCGCGCGCCAGGGCGTCGGCCGCCTCCAGCGTCTCCTTCACCTGCGCGCCCCAGGTCACCAGGGTCACATCGCTGCCGTCGCGCAGCACGAAGCACACGTCCAGCGGCAGCGCCTCGCCGTCGTCGGGCACGTCTTCCTTGTACTGGCGGTAGATGCGCTTGGGCTCGAAGTAGATCACCGGGTCGGGATCGCGGATCGCCGCCAGCAGCAAGCCGTAGGCGCGCGCGGGCGAGGAGGGCAGCACCACGCGCAGGCCGGGGATGTTGGTGAAGAGGTGTTCGTTCGCCTCGCTGTGGTGTTCCGGCGCGCGGATGCCGCCGCCCCAGGGCGCGCGCCACACCGCCGGACAGGTGAGGCGGCCGCGGGTGCGCGTGCGCAGGCGCGCGGCGTGGCAAGCGATGTGCTCCATCATCGGGTAGATGAAGCCCTCGAACTGCGCCTCGGCCACGGGCTTCATGCCCTGCGCGGCCAGGCCTACGGTGACGCCAGCGATGGTGGTTTCGCACAGCGGCGTGTCGATCACGCGCTCGGGGCCAAATTTCTCCTGCAGGCCGACGGTGGCGCGGAACACGCCACCGTTGACGCCCACGTCCTCGCCCAGCACGACCACGGACGGGTCCTGGCGCATCTCGTAGGCCAGCGCCTGGGTGACGGCTTCGATCAGGGTGACTTGGGGCATGGTGCGATCCTCAGTGGCCCTTGCTCGCGTCCAGCGCCAGCGCCAGCGCGCGCTGGGCGGCGAGATCCGGCGGCAGCTCGGCGTAGGTGTAATCGAACATGGCTTCCGTCGGCTGTGGCTTGCTTTCGAGGTAAGCATTCACTTCCACGTCCACGCGCTGCTCGCACTGCGCCTTCCAGGCGGCTTCCCTGGCGTCGTCCCAGGCCTTGAGTGCGACCAGGTAGTTGCGCAGGCGCTTGAGCGGTTCGCGCTGCCAGGCGGCCTTGACCTCGTCGTCGCCGCGGTAGCGGCGCGCATCGTCGGCGGTGGTGTGGTCGGACAGGCGATAGGTCACCGCCTCGATCACCGTGCCGCCGTGACCGTGGCGCGCGCGCTTGAGGGCGAAATCCATGGCGGCACGCACGGCGATGACGTCGTTGCCGTCGACCTGCAGGCATTCCAGGCCGGCGGCGATGCCCTTCTGCGCCAGGGTCTTGGCGCCCGTCTGGATCGAGCGCGGCACCGAGATCGCCCACTGGTTGTTCACGATCACGCTGACATAGGGCAGCTTCTGCGCGCCGGCGATGTTGATGGCGCCGTAGAAGTCGCCCTTGGACGAGCCGCCGTCGCCGACCACGCTCACCGCCACGCGCGGTTCCTTGCGGATCTTGAAGGCCAGCGCCGCGCCGGCGGCGTGCAGGCACTGCGTGGCGATGGGCACGCTCCAGGCGAAGTCGTGCGCCGGGCCGGAGAAATCGTTGCCGCGCTCGTCGCCGCCCCAGTACATCAGCACCTCGCGCGGTTTCACGCCGCGCACGAACTGCGCGCCGTATTCGCGGTACATCGGCGCGAAAACGTCGTCAATCTGCATGGCGCTGCCGATGCCCACGTGGGCCGCCTCGTGGCCCAGGCAGGAGGCGTAGGTGCCGAGCTTGCCGGTGCGCTGCAGCGCCACGGCCTTGCCGTCGAAGACGCGCACGAAACTCATGGTCTGGTATAGCTCGACCAGTTGCGCGGTGTCCCGGGCGAACTCGGGCAGGTCGTCGCGTACCGGCTTGCCCTCGGGGTCGAGGTACTGCAGGTATTCGATTTCGAAAGTGGCGGCGATGGACATGGTGGCCTCCGCGAAGCCGGTACGGACGCCAGCGCGCCGCACCGCGGGATGCGGCCGCACGCGGCAGCCGCGACGGGCGGGACGCGCGCGGATCCAGTGCCGCAGCGAAGCGCCCCGCCGAGGGGCGGCCTAGATAACAAGCCGACCCGGCGCGTGCAAGGCGGGCCGCAGCATCCTGTCCGGACAACTCGCCCGCGCCGCCGTTCCGTGCGTCCCGGCGGCGGCGTGGAAACGCGCTGCGGGCCCGGCACGATTGGGCTCGCCCCAGCGCCGTCGCGGCCGCGTGACGTCAATCCACGTCGAAGGATTGCAGTGACACCGGTGTGGTGCCCTGCGGGGTCAGCGAGAAATCGTCGACGGCGAGGCCGTCGTCGGCTCCGGTGGCGTCGGTGTCGTTCCAGCGGATCCAGAAGGTCGCGCCGTTGGCGATCGACAGGCTGTTGATCGTGCTCGACAGCACCGTGCGGTCCGCCGCCGCGTTGCCGTTCTTCGCGCCGATCGTGGCGGTGTCGGGGGTGACGAAGTTGAGGGCGGCGACATTGCTCCAGGCTCCGGTGGCCAGATCGGTCGCGTCGAGGCTGTACTCGAAGTTCATCTGGTCGGTGCGGGCGGCGGTGCCCAGGCGCCACTCTTCGCCGGTGTAGCCGATCGACAGGCTGCCGATGGGGCTGCCGGTATTGTTGGTGAAGCAGGCCCCGAACAGCGGCAGCAGGGTGCCGCTGCGCAACTGGCCGAGGGCGCGCTCGGTGCTGCCGGCGGCGCCGTAGCTGTAGGTGTCACCGGTGTTGCTGGCGCCGGTATCGACCGCGTACTGCTCGTTGTCGCGCGCACCGCCGCCGCTCTCCGTCAGGAACCAGCCGGGAATGGTCAGGGTGTTGGTGGTCGAGCCGGCAGTGTTCGACAGCGTGTCGAAATCCTGCGTGTAGGCGCTGCCAAGGGTGGTCAGGCTCACGCACTGGGCCGCGGCAAGTGTCGGCGCCAGTGCGGCGGCGGTCAGCGCGAGTGCGGCGACGGCGCGAGGAGAGCAGGGCAGGGGCATGCGGTTGCCTCCGGGCGGGCGGGAAGGGCCGCCAAGAATAGCCCGCCGCTGTGTCCGATTCGAGTCGGCAGGCCGCTGTGGCCTGGGCTAAGCTCGCCGTCTCTTCCTGTGCGGCGGCGCCCATGACCACCGACAACAAACGCGATCTTGAGGCCGGCATCGAGCTGGACCTGCGCGAACGCACCACCTACGGCGGCTACCTGCAGCTCGCCACCCTGCTGTCGGCGCAGCGGCCGCTGTCGCAGCCGCCGCACCACGACGAGATGCTGTTCATCATCCAGCACCAGACTTCCGAGCTGTGGATGAAGCTGATCATCCACGAGCTGCGCGCGGCGCTGGCGGCGCTGGCGCGCGACGATCTCGACCCCTGCCTGAAGATCCTCGCGCGGGTGAAGCAGATCCAGCGCCAGCTGTTCGAGCAGTGGGCCGTGCTGGAGACCCTGACGCCCTCGGAGTATCTGGAGTTCCGTCATGTGCTGGGCCCGGCCTCGGGCTTCCAGTCGCACCAGTACCGCACGATCGAGTTCCTGCTCGGCAACAAGAATGCCGACATGCTGGCCGTATTCGCCTACGAGCCGCGCCTGCAGGCCGAACTGCGCGCCGTGCTGGAGGCGCCGAGCCTGTACGACGAGTTCCTGCGCCACCTGGCGCGCAGCGGCCACGCCGTGCCGGCCGAGTGTGTGCAGCGCGACTGGTCGCAGCCGCACGCACGCAATGCGGCCCTCATTCCGGTGTTCCGCCGCATCTACGAGCACACCGGCGAGCACTGGGCCGCCTATCACCTGTGCGAGCAGCTGGTGGACGTCGAGGAGGCCTTTCAGCTCTGGCGCTTCCGCCACATGAAGACGGTGGAGCGCATCATCGGCTTCCGCCGCGGCACGGGCGGTTCCTCGGGCGTGGCCTTCCTGAAGAAGGCGCTGGACCTCACCTTCTTCCCCGAGTTGTTCGAAGTGCGCACGGTGATCGGCACCGGCCGCTGAGGGCGTCCCAGGTCACGGAATTTGCCGCGCTGCAGCATGGGTGCGGTTTGACGGAGGCGGAGCCAGCGGTTACACCTTGCCCGCCTCGCGCCGGCCCGGTCGGCCCGGCATTCCCCGTTTTTCCAGCAGCCAGCCACGCGGCGAGACCGCCGCGGTGAGGAATCCACACGATGTCCGCAACCAGCTCCGCCGCCACCGCGCCGACCAATCCGGCCGACTTTCCGCAGACCCTGGGTCACCCCCGGCCGCTGTGGATGCTGTTCATGACCGAATTCTGGGAGCGCTTCGCCTTCTACGGCATGCGCTGGGCGCTGACCCTGTACATCGTGGCCCAGTTCTTCGGCGGCGATCCTGCTGGCCAGGCCTATGCCAGCCGTACCTACGGCGCCTTTCTCGCCCTGGTGTACGCCACGGCGATCTTCGGCGGTTACATCGCCGATCGCATCATCGGCTACCAGCGCGCCATTCTGCTGGGCGCGGTGATCTCGGCGGCCGGCTACTTCATGATCATGGTGCCCAACCAGTCGATCTTCCTGCTGGGCCTGGCCACCATCATTGTCGGCAACGGCCTGTTCAAGCCCAACATCTCCACCCAGGTTGGCCAGCTCTACACCCAGTCCGACGACCGCCGCGATCGCGGCTTCACCATCTTCTACATGGGCATCAATGCCGGCGCCCTGGTTTCGCCGCTGATCACCGGCTGGCTCGCCAGCGTGGTCACCGACACGCCCATGGTGCAGAACTACAAGGTGGTCTTCGCCACCACCGGCATCGGCATGGTGATCAGTACGGTGTGGTTCTGGTTTGGTCGCCGCCAGCTCGGCACCATCGGTCGCCCGCCGGCCGACCGCGATGGCACCAAGAGCCTGCTTGCGGTGCTGGGCGGCTCCCTGCTCGCCGTCCCCGTGGTCTACCTGCTGATGGCGGGCGAGTCGTCGCAGTGGCTGTCGTGGATTCTCGCGGCGCTGCTGGTGGGTGTCGCCCTCGTGATGACCGTGCAGGCCATCGGCGGCGGCAAGGTGCAGCGCGACAAGATGATCGCGATGCTGACCCTGTTCGTGTTCAACATCCTCTTCTGGTGCTTCTTCGAGCAGGCCGGCAGTTCGTTCAACTTCCTCGCCGAGCAGATCGTCGACCGCAAGATGTTCGGCTGGGAGTTTCCCGTGGGCTGGTTCCAGTCGGTGAACCCGGTGGCGATCGTCGCCCTGGCGCCCCTGGTGACCATGGTGTGGGCCTTCCTGTCCAAGCGCGGCGCGGAGCCGTCGATCCCGCGCAAGTTCGGCCTCGGCCTGCTCGGCAATGCGGCGGCGTTCGCGCTGTTGATGTACGCCCTGACCCACCTGGTCAGCGCCGACAACCACATTCCCTTCTGGCCGCTGGTGATGGTCTACGTGCTGCAGACGGTGGGCGAGCTGTGCCTGTCGCCGATTGGCCTGTCGATGGTGACCAAGCTGGCGCCCGAGCGCGCCGTGGGTCTGGCCATGGGCGGCTGGTTCATGAGCATCGCCAACGGCAACAACCTGTCGGGCCTGCTGGCCGCCATGATCAGCGGCGAGACGGGCATGACGGTGGCTTCGGCCCTGAAGGGCTTCACCGTGAGCTTCTGGCTGCTGTTCGGTGCGGGCGTGGTGCTGTTCCTGATCGCGCCGATCATCAACAAGCTGATGCACGGCGTGAAGTAACTCCCCGGCACGGCACGGCATGGCGAACGGCGGCTGCGGCCGCCGTTCGCATTTCAGGCGCCGGTTTGGCGCTCGGCCTGCGTCAGGCGGTCGAGGATGCGCGCCAGCCAATGCCGCTCCTCGGCGTTCAAGTGGGCCAGCAGACGGCGCTCGTGCTCCAGCGCCAGGGGCGCGACCTGGTCGTAGATCTTCCAGCCCTTGGCCGTGAGGCGCAGCACGGAGCAGCGCTTGTCGTGGTCGGCCGTGGACCGGCGCACGCGGCCGGCGCGCTCCAGCGAGGCCACCGCGCGGCTGACGGCGACCTTGTCCATGGCCGTGCGCTCGGCCACTTCGCGCGCGGCGATGCCCTCGTAGCGCCCGAGGATGGCCAGTACGCGCCATTCGGTCACGGACAGGGCGAAACGCGCCTCGTACTCGCGCGCGATGGCCTGGCTCACCGTGTTGGACAGCACCGACAGGCGGTACGGCAGGAAGCGCTCCAGCTCCAGCACCTGGTGTTGCTCGCCCCCGCGCATACGGCACCGCACCTTGCAAATGGTTTCATATGAAACTATAACGGCGACCGCCCCCGGCGCAAGCGACCTGCCCGCGCGCCCCGCCGTATCCACAGGAGACCCCATGAGCGCCCAGCCTTCCACCGCGGCAAGCCAGCACGGCATGCAGGTCACCACCTTCGACAATCCCATGGGCATCGACGGCTTCGAGTTCGTCGAGTTCGCCTCGCCCGAGCCGGCCAAGCTGCACGAATACTTCCGCATGCTCGGTTTCACGCCGGTGGCGCGCCATCGCACGCGCAAGATCACCAACTACCGCCAGGGCGACTGCACCTTCCTGATCAACGAAGATCCGGACTCCTTCGCCGCCCGCTTCGCCGCCGTGCACGGCCCCTCCGCCTGCGGTTTCGCCATCCGCGTGAACAAGCTGGCCGAGTGGGCGCGCGTCCAGGCGCTGAAGAACGGCGCCGAATCCTTCGATGCCGCCGACGAGCTGACCAAGGCCGTCGCCGCACCGGTGATCAAGGGCATCGGCGGCTGCATGCTCTACATCGTCGACCGCTACGACGACCAGGGCACCATCCACGACCCGGACTGGGTGTGGCTGCCCGGTGTGGAAAAGATGCCCAAGGGATTTGGCCTGACCTTCATCGACCATCTCACCCACAATCTCTACAAGGGCAACATGGAGAAGTGGGCCGACTACTACGAGCGCCTGTTCAATTTCCGCGAGATCCGCTACTTCGACATCAAGGGCGCCAAGACCGGCCTGCTGTCCAAGGCCATGACCGCGCCGGACGGCATGGTGCGCATCCCGCTCAACGAGTCCTCCGACCCGAAGTCGCAGATCAACGAGTACCTCGACCAGTACAAGGGCGAGGGCATCCAGCACATCGCCTGCTTCACCAACGACATCTACGACACGGTGGAAAAGATGAAGGCGGCCGGCGTGCAGTTCCTGGACACGCCCGACACCTATTTCGAGGTGGTTGACCAGCGCATCCCCAACCACGGCGAAGACCTTGATCGCCTGCGCCGCAACAAGATCCTGATCGACGCCGATCCCGAGACCAAGCAGCGCAAGCTGCTGCAGATCTTCACCCAGAACGCGGTGGGTCCGATCTTCTTCGAGATCATCCAGCGCAAGGGCAACGAAGGGTTCGGCGAGGGCAATTTCCAGGCGCTGTTCGAGAGCATCGAGCGCGACCAGATGCGCCGCGGCGTGCTGTAGCCGCATTCGCCCGGCGCGGCTGTGAACCCGAGGATTCCCCGACCTACCGGTGGGCGGCCGCCCACCCTTGGACCTTCCATGCAAGCCAACGGCTACCAATCCGGCTTCGGCAACGAATTCGCCTGCGAGGCGATCCCCGGCACCCTGCCGGTCGGGCGCAACTCGCCCCAGCGCGTGGCGCACGGCCTCTACGCCGAGCAGCTGTCGGGCACCGCCTTTACGGCGCCGCGCCACGTCAACCGCCGCAGCTGGCTGTACCGCATCCGCCCGGCGGCGATGCACGGTCCCTTCGCGGCCTACACCGCCGCGACGTACTTCCACAACGATTTCGGCGACGGCGCGGTGACGCCGGATCAGCTGCGCTGGAGCCCGCCGCCAGCGGCGGCCGCACCGACCGACTTCCTCGACGGCCTGTTCACCATCGCCGGCAACGGCGGGCCGGCCGCGCAGGGCGGCGTCGGCATCCACCTCTACGCCGCCAATCGCGACATGCGCGAGCGCTGGTTCTACGACGCCGACGGCGAGCTGCTGCTCGTGCCGCAGCAGGGCCGTCTGCGCCTGGCGACGGAGTTTGGCGTGCTCGAGGTGGAACCGCAGGAGATCGCCGTGATCCCGCGCGGCGTACGCTTCGCCGTGGCCCTGCCCGACGGCACCGCCCGCGGCTACGTGTGCGAGAACTTCGGTGCACCGCTGCGCCTGCCGGACCTGGGGCCCATCGGCAGCAACGGTCTGGCCAATCCGCGCGATTTCCTCGCCCCGGTGGCAGCCTTCGAGGACCGCGAGGGTGCCTTCGAGCTGGTGGCCAAGTTCCAGGGCCATCTGTGGCGCGCCGACCTCGGCCACTCGCCGCTGGACGTGGTGGGGTGGCACGGCAACTACGTGCCCTACAAGTACGACCTGCGCCGTTTCAATACCATCGGCTCGATCAGCTACGACCACCCCGATCCGTCGATCTTCCTCGTGCTGCACTCGCCCAGCGACACCCCGGGCACCAGCAACATGGACTTCGTGATCTTCCCGCCGCGCTGGCTGGTGGCGCAGGACACCTTCCGTCCGCCCTGGTTCCACCGCAACGTGGCCAGCGAGTTCATGGGGCTGGTGCACGGCGCCTACGACGCCAAGGCCGAAGGCTTCGTTCCGGGCGGCTGCTCGCTGCACAACAGCTTCACCGGGCACGGGCCGGATGCGGCCACCTTCGAGAAGGCGTCGGCGGCGGACCTGAGCCGACCGGACGTCATCACCGACACCATGGCCTTCATGTTCGAGACCCGCGCGGTGATCCGACCGACCCGGCAGGCGCTGGACGCGGCCTTCCGCCAGCGCGACTACCAGCAGTGCTGGGCCGGACTGCGCAAGCATTTCCGCCCGCCGGCCTGATTCGGCGACACTTCTCCGTCCCCACGATCGGCGCGCGGTCTGCCGCGCGCTCCAGGAAGCCCAGTCCATGAAACTTGCATCCCTCAAGGAAGGCGGCCGTGACGGCACCCTCGTGGTGGTCTCGCGCGATCTGGCGCGCGCGGTGCGGGCGAGCGGCATTGCCGACACCCTGCAGCGCGCGCTGGAGGATTGGTCGAACACGGCGCCGCGCCTCAATGCGCTGTCCGAACGCCTCAACACCGGCCCCGTGGCGGGTGAGTTCGCGCTGGATCCGGCCACGCTGGCCGCGCCCCTGCCGCGCGCCTACGAGTTCGTCGACGGCTCGGCCTACCTGCCGCACGTGGAGCGCGTGCGCCGCGCCCGCGGCGCCGAGGTGCCCGAGAGCTTCTACACCGATCCGCTCATGTACCAGGCCGTCAGCGCCGGCTTCTACGGCCCGCGCGATCCGGTGCAGGTGCGCGACGAGGCCTACGGCATCGACCTGGAGGCCGAGGTCGTGGTGGTCACCGACGATGTGCCGCACGGCGTCAGCGCGGCCCAGGCCGCCGCGCACATCCAGCTGGTCGGCCTGGTCAACGACGTCTCGCTGCGCAACCTCATTCCGGCCGAGCTGGCCAAGGGCTTCGGCTTCCTGCAATCCAAGCCGCGTTCGGCACTGAGCCCGGTGTTCGTCACGCCGGACGAGCTGGGCGACGCCTGGCGCGGCAACAAGGTGCACCTGCCGCTGCTCACCCACATCAACGGCCAGTGGTTCGGCGCGCCGGAGGCGGGGGAGGACATGCAGTTCGATTTCGCCCAGCTGGTGGCGCATGCGGCCAAGACGCGGCCGCTGTCGGCCGGCACCCTGGTCGGCTCCGGCACGGTCGCCAACCAGGACACCTCGCGCGGCGCGTCGTGCTTTGCCGAGAAGCGCACCGTGGAAACCCTCGAGCACGGCAAGCCACTCACGCCCTTCATGAAGTTCGGCGACACGGTGCGCATCGAGATGCTTGACCGCGCTGGTCGCAGCATCTTCGGTGCCATCGAACAGCGCATCGAGCGCCACGCCGCGGACTGAGTGGGGCGCGCGCTTGTTGCCGCGGCCGGGCGTGGAGTAGATTGCCGCGAGCGCCCGGGCGCCTCCGGGACCGGCTTCCACGCAGGGGGTCCACCATGTCGGCAGAAGGCCTCAGGCTGTACAGCTACTGGCGTTCCAGCGCCGCCTACCGTGTGCGCATCGCGCTCAATCTGAAGGGGCTGCCGCACGAGATCGTGCCGGTGCACCTGACCGCCAACGGTGGCGAGCAGCACAGCGCGAGCTTCCACGCGCTCAACCCGCAGGACGCCGTGCCGGTGTTACGCGACGGCGAACGCATCGTGCGCCAATCCATGGCCATCATCGAGTACCTGGATGAGACCTACGACGGCGAGGCCAAGCTGCTGCCGTCCACCGCGCGCGACCGCGCTCGGGTCCGTGCGCTCGCCCAACTGATCGCGTGCGACATTCACCCGGTCAACAACCTGCGCGTCGTGCAGTACCTGGAGCGCGAGTTCAACGTGCCTCAGGTGGAGCGCGAACGCTGGTCGCGACACTGGATCGAGGAGGGCTTCCGCGCGCTCGAGTCCCTGCTGGCGGACAATCCGTCGTCGGGCGTGTTCTGCGAAGGCGACGTGCCGACCCTGGCTGACCTGTGCCTGGTGCCGCAGGTCTACAACGCGCAGCGCTGGGGCGTGGATATGGCGGCCTTTCCCACCATCGCGCGCATCAACGCCGAATGCCTGGGCCTGCCGGCCTTCGAGCGCGCGCGGCCGGAGAACCAGCCGGACGCCCCCAAGACCTGAAGGATCGCCGCCAGCGAGGGCGTGGCGGCGCTGCGCCGGCGCCGCCATCGCGGCACACCGGCGCCAGACCGGGCGATCAGCCAAACGCGCCCATGTTGAAGGGGTCGGGCTCCACGGTCGGATCGCCGCCGTCGCCGCCGCCCTCGGCCAGGCGGATCTTCAGCGCCAGGCCGTCGCGCGAGTCGGCCTTGGACAGCGCCTCCTCCAGTTCGATCTTGCCTTCCTTGTACAGGCGGTAGAGCGCCTGGTCGAAGGTCTGCATGCCGTCCTGCAGGCTGCGGTCCATGGCTTCCTTGATTTCGTGCACCTGGCCGCGGCGCATCAGGTCGCGGATGTGCGGCGTGTTGATGAGGATTTCCACCGCCGGCAGGCGCCGCCCGTCCTTGCCGATGACCAGACGCTGGCTGATGACCGCCTTCAGGTTCAGCGCGAGGTTCATCAGGATGTTCTTGTGCGAGGCTTCCGGGAAGAAGTTCAGGATGCGCTCGATGGTCTGGTCGGCGTTGTTGGAGTGCAGGGTGGCCAGGCACAGGTGACCGGTTTCGGAGAACGAGATCGCCGCCTCCATCGTGTCCACGTCGCGGATCTCGCCAATGAGGATCACGTCCGGCGCCTCGCGCATGGCGTTCTTCAGCGCCTCGTGGTAGCCGTGGGTGTCCAGGCCCACCTCGCGCTGGTTGACGATCGACTTCTTGTGCCGGTGCAGGAATTCGATCGGATCCTCGATGGTGAGGATGTGACCGGAGCTGCTGCTGTTGCGGTGGTCGATCATCGCCGCCAGCGTGGTCGACTTGCCCGAGCCGGTGGCGCCGACCACGAGGATCAGGCCGCGCGGTTCCATGATCAGCGTCTTGAAGATCGGCGGCAGCTTGAGCTGGTCCACCGAGGGGATCTCGCTCTTGATGGCGCGGATGACCATGCCCACTTCGCCGCGCTGCTTGAACACGTTGATGCGGAAGCGGCCGGCGTCCTTCACCGCAATGGCCATGTTGAGTTCCAGGTCGCGCTCGAACTGCGGCACCTGGCCCTCGTCCATCAGGGAGTAGGCGATCTTCTTCACCATGCCGCCCGGCAGCCCGGTGTTGCCCAGCGGGTAAAGCTTGCCCTCGACCTTGATGTTCACCGGGGCGCCGGTGGTCAGAAACATGTCCGATGCGCCCTTTTCGGTCATCAGCTTGAGGAAGTAGCCGATATCCATACGTGCCTCGCTAGTGGGGTTGGCGCAGCGCGCCGTCCGGATGTTTGCCCAGCCCGACAGGAAGTGCCTGCAAGTTCAATGCCGCATTGCCGTTTTCCCCCGCCGCCCGAGGGTCCCGCCGGCGCAGTTATGGCACCAATGTGGGCAAAAATCCATGCGTGTTTGTGCGTATCCGTGACGCCGTTCGCCGCGCGCGGGCCAGCCTGCGGGGCGAGGTTGCGTGCCCATTGGGGGAGGAGTAGGGTCCAGGATGCCGGTGCCGCCCGTGCGGTTGCCGGTCCCGACGACCATGAGCGCCGCCTCCGCGACATCGCCCTTGCCGTCACCGCTGCGCGGTGCGGCTGCTGTGCAGCCAGGGCGGCGCCCCCCCGGTCGAACGTCCCGTTTCCCAGGCGAGTGCTTCCGCCGTGCGGCTGCCGCGGCGCGCTGTCGCCTGTCTGCCATTCCAGAGGAGGTCGGCTGATGTTCGAAAACCAGCAGAAAGATCAGATCGAGGCGCTGATGAAGAGCGATGCGGAGTTCCGCAGTCTTTATCAGCGCCACCAGGAACTGGACAGCAAGTTGCGCGATGCGGATCTGGGGGTGTTGCCGATGGACGACGCGACCCTGCATTCGCTGAAGAAGGAAAAACTCTGGACCAAGGACCGGCTCCTGCAGATGTGGGAAGTCCGCAGCCGGCCGCACTGACGGCATCGGCCGATACGGCGGTCCCGGCACGGGCGAGCCGGGTCCGCCGCGCAAGGTCTGGGCGTGAGCATGCCGCCGCGCTCCCCCTTCGCCTCTGCGCCTGTTCCGGCCTCCTGCCCCCGGTCCCCGCGCCCGGCAGTGGCTGAGTTGCCGCAGGCGCCTGGCCGTAAAGGCTTGGCCTCCCGCCCGCATCGCGGCCCTTGCCGGCGCTCGGGTATCATCCCGTCTTCATCAGCGCGCCGGCAGCCGCCCTTGATCAGGGCCGAGGCCACCGCAGGCGCGTGTCGCAAGCGGGAGTGTCAATGACCATCCACGGAAGCGTGCTCGAACTGATCGGTCGCACGCCCATCGTCAAGGCCCAGCATCTGGACACGGGCTGCTGCGAGCTGTTCCTCAAGCTGGAAAGCGCCAACCCCGGCGGGTCCATCAAGGACCGCATCGGCCTGTCGATGATCGAGTCGGCGGAGCAGGCGGGACGGATCAAGCCTGGCGACACGCTGGTGGAGGGCACCGCGGGCAATACCGGCATCGGCCTCGCCCTTGTCGCCCAGCAAAAGGGCTACAAGCTGATCCTCGTCGTGCCGGACAAGATGAGCCGCGAGAAGATCTTCAATCTCAAGGCCATGGGTGCCGAGGTCGTGCTGACCCGCTCGGACGTGGCCAAGGGCCACCCGCAGTACTACCAGGACCTCGCCGCCAGCATCGCCGAGCAGACGCCCGGCGCCTATTTCATCAACCAGTTCGGCAACCCCGACAACCCGCGCGCCCACGAGGAGGGCACCGGCCCCGAAATCCTCGAGCAGATGGGTGGCAGGCTCGACGCCATCGTGTTCGGCTGCGGCTCCTCGGGCACCATGACCGGGCTGTCGCGCTGCTTCGCGCGCCACTCGCCGCATACCGAATTGATCCTGGCCGATCCCGTCGGGTCGATCCTCACCCAGTACATCAACGAGGGCACGCTGTCGACCAAGAGCGCCTCGTGGATGGTCGAAGGCATCGGCGAAGACTTCCTGCCGCCGATCAGCGATTTCTCCCGCGTGAAGAAGGCCTATGCGATCAGCGACAAGGAGAGCTTCCTGGCCGGACGCGAACTGCTGGCCAGGGAGGGTGTGCTGGGCGGCTCCTCCACCGGGACGCTGCTGGCGGCGGCGCTGAAGTACTGCCGTGAGCAGACCGTGCCCAAGCGCGTGCTGGTGTTCGTCTGCGACACCGGCAACAAGTACCTGTCCAAGATGTACAACGACTACTGGATGCTGGACAACGGCTTCCTGGAGCGGCCGCAGTACGGCGACCTGCGCGACCTGATCCTGCGCCCCTACTCACAGCGCGACACCGTGGTGATCGGGCCCAACGACGCCCTGACCGTGGCCTACCAGCGCATGAAGCTGTACGAGATCTCGCAGCTGCCGGTCATGGTGGACGACAAGATTGTCGGCATCGTCGACGAGTCCGACGTGCTGCTGCACGTGCATGCCGACGAGGCGCGTTTCCGCGACCCGGTGTCCACGGCGATGGTGTCCAAGCTCGACATGCTCGACGTGAAGGCGCCGATCCAGGCGCTCATGCGGTTGTTCGACCGCGGTCACGTCGCCATTGTGATGGACGGTGATCGTTTCCTCGGCCTGATCACGCGCATCGACCTGCTCAATTACCTGCGTCGTCGCGTGCACTAGCCGCGGCGACCTCTGCCCCCGCGCACGCTGGCGCCGCCGCCAGCACCCGCCCGCATCCCGACAAGGCACGCCATGACCCACTCCGCACAGCCCCACGGCCTCGGCACCCGCGCCATCCACGCCGGCCAGTCGCCCGACCCGAGCACCGGCGCGGTGATGACGCCGATCTACGCCACCAGTACCTATGCGCAGAAGAGTCCGGGCGTGCACCAGGGCTACGAGTACTCGCGCTCGCACAACCCCACACGCTTCGCCTACGAGCGCTGCGTGGCGGCGCTGGAGGGCGGCACCCACGGCTACGCCTTCGCCTCGGGTCTCGCCGCCACCGCCACCGTGCTCGACGCGCTCGACAGCGGCAGCCACGTGGTTTGCATGGACGACGTCTATGGCGGCACCTACCGCCTGTTCGAGCGCGTGCGCCGCCGCTCGGCCGGCCTCGACTTCAGCTTCGTCGACCTCAACGACATGGCCGCGCTGGAAGCGGCGGTGAAGCCGAACACGCGCCTGATCTGGTGCGAGACGCCGACCAACCCGCTGCTCAAGATCGTCGACATCGCCCGCCTGGCCGAGTTCGCGCGCAAGCGCGGCATCCGCCTGGCGGTCGACAACACCTTCTCCTCGCCGATCCTGCAGCGCCCGCTCGAGCTGGGCGCGCACCTGGTCATGCACTCGGCCACCAAGTACCTCAACGGCCATTCCGACATCGTCGGCGGCATGCTGGTGGTGGGCGACGACGCCGAACTCGCCGAGCAAATCACCTTCCTGCAGAACGCGGTCGGCGGCGTGCAGGGTCCGTTCGACAGCTTCCTGGCGCTGCGCGGCCTCAAGACCCTGCACCTGCGCATGAAGGCGCACTGCGAGAACGCGATGCAGCTGGCGGCGTGGCTGGAGAAGCATCCGGCGGTGGCGAAGGTGGCCTATCCGGGCCTGGCCTCGCATCCGCAGCACGAGCTCGCCAGGCGGCAGATGCACGGCTTCGGCGGCATGGTCAGCGTCTGGCTCAAGGGCGGCCTGGCGGCCGCGCGCGCCTTCATGGAGCGCACCGAGCTGTTCGCCTGCGCCGAGTCGCTCGGCGGCGTCGAAAGCCTGGTCAACCACCCGGCGATCATGACCCACGCCTCCATCCCACCGGAGCGCCGCGCGGCGCTGGGCGTGACCGACAACCTCGTGCGCCTGAGCGTGGGCGTCGAGGACGTGGCCGACCTGCGCGCCGAGCTGGACCACGCGCTGGCGGGCTGAGGTGAGCACGCCGCTGGCCCAGGCGCACGGTGGCAGCGGCCGCGCGCTGCTGCGCTTCCTCGCCGCCCCCTTCTCCGCCTTCGGCGCGCACCGCTCGCTCACCTTCGAGCTGGCCAAGCGCGACGTGCTCGGCCGCTATCGCGGTGCGAGCTTTGGTCTGCTGTGGTCGATGCTCACGCCCTTCCTGATGCTGCTGGTCTATACGCTCGCCTTCGGCTCGGTGTTCAGGAGCCGTTGGCCACAGGCGGCCGAAGGCGGTCCCGACTACGCCATGATCCTGTTCGTCGGATTGATCGTGCACGGCTTCTTCTCCGAGTGCCTGATGCGCGCGCCGCAGTTGGTGGTGGGCAATCCGAACTTCGTCAAGCGCGTGATCTTCCCACTGGAGATCCTGCCCTGGCCGATGCTGCTCTCGGCACTGTTCCACGCCCTGATGAACCTGCTGGTGTTCCTCGTGCTGCACCTGCTGCGCTTCGGGCTGCCGCCTTGGACCGTATTGCTGACTCCGCTGGTGCTGCTGCCTCTGCTGCTCTTCGGTGCCGGCGTTGGCTGGCTGTTCGCCTCGCTCGGCGTCTACCTGCGCGACATCGGTCAGGTGACCGGCGTGTTGGCCACCGCCCTGCTGTTCCTGTCCTCGGCGGTGGTGCCGGTGGACACCCTGCCGCCGACCTATCGCTGGGTGTTCGAGGCCAATCCCCTCAGTTTCATCATCGACCAGGCGCGCGAGACGGCGCTGTGGGGGCACCTGCCCGACGTGCCGGGTCTGCTCGCCTACGCCGGTCTGAGCCTGCTGTTCTGCTACGCCGCGCATGCCTGGTTCCGCGCCACGCGGTCGGGATTCGCCGATGTCCTCTGAGGTTGCCATCCGCGTCGAGGGCGTGGGCAAGTGCTACGCCATCTACGACAAGCCGCACCACCGCCTGCTGCAGCAGCTGTTTCCGAACGCGCGGCCCTGGCACCGCGAGTTCCACGCACTGCGCGAGGTGGGGTTCGAGGTGCGGCGCGGCGAGACGGTCGGCATCGTCGGCCGCAACGGGTCGGGCAAGTCCACCCTGCTGCAGATCGTCTGCGGCACGCTGACGCCGAGCAGCGGCCGGGTCGAGGTCAACGGCCGCATCGCCGCCCTGCTGGAGCTTGGCGCGGGCTTCAATCCGGAGTTCACCGGGCGGGAGAACGTTTTCCTCAACGGCACCGTGCTCGGCCTGACGCGCGCGGAGATCGAGGCGCGCTTCGACTCCATTGCCGCCTTCGCCGACATCGGCGAGTTCATCGAACAGCCGGTGAAGACCTATTCCAGCGGCATGTACGTGCGCCTGGCCTTTGCCGTGGCGATCAACGTGGACCCGGACATCCTGGTGGTCGATGAGGCCCTGTCGGTCGGCGACGAGGCCTTCCAGCGCAAGTGCTATGCGCGCCTGGAGGCCATGCGCGAGCGCGGCGCCACGGTGCTGTTCGTGTCGCACTCGGCCGGTGCGGTGATCGAGCTGTGCAACCGCGCCCTGCTGCTGGACCGCGGCGAGTGCCTGGCCCGCGGCGCGCCCAAGTACGTCATCGCGCGCTACCACAAGCTGCTGTACGCGCCGGCCGACCGCCTGGAGGACCTGCGCGGCGAGCTGCGTGCCGAGCTGCGCGGCGAGGCCACGGCTTCGGCGGCGCCTGCGGCTGCGGCCGCGCGCCCACCGAGCGAAGGCGCGACCGCGGGCGAGAGCGAGGAGGACGCCTGGTTCGATCCGGGGCTGGTGCCGCAGAGCACGGTGCGCTACGCGACGCGCGGCGCCGAGATCCTCGATCCGCATCTGGAGACGCCCGGCGGCCGCCGCGTCAACGTCCTGCGCCCCGGCACCCTGGCCGTTTACGCATTCCGCGTGCGCTTCCAGCACGCGGCCGGCGCGGTGCGCTTCGGCATGCTGTTCAAGACCACCACCGGGGTAGAACTCGCCGGCGCAGTCAGTGCGCAGCCGGCCGCTGCCATCGCCGCGGTGGACGCCGGCCAGGAGGTGCAGGTGCGCTTCCGCTTCCGCTGCCTGCTCGCGCCGGGCACGTACTTCACCAACGCCGGCGTGCTCGGTCTCGTCGGCGAAGGCGAGGAGTACCTCGATCGGCGCATCGACGTCGCCATGTTCCGCGTAATGCCCGATCCGCAGCGCCTCGCCACGGGCCATGTCGATCTGGACGTGCAGCCCGAGTTCAGCCTGAATCCCGCTACCGCGATGCCCGTCTCCGCATGACCGCGCCGGCCTCCACCGCGATCCTCGTCCTGGGCATGCACCGCAGCGGCACGTCGGCGCTGACGCGGGTGCTGAACCTGCTGGGCGCCGAGCTGGGCTCGCGCCTGATGCCCGCGGTGAGCGGCAACAACGAAAGCGGATTCTGGGAAAACCAGGACGCCGTGGACATCAACGAGCAGCTGCTGGCGGGACTCGGTCGCCACTGGCATGACGTGCGGGAGATGCCCCCTGGCTGGATGCAGTCCGAGGCGGCCGCCCGGGCGCGCGTGGCGATCGAGGCGTTGCTGCGGCGCGAATTCGCGGCCGCGCCCCTGTGGGCCCTCAAGGACCCGCGCCTGTGCCGCCTCGCGCCGATTTGGCTGGAGGCGCTGCAGCGCCTGGGCATCAAGGCGCGCATCGTGCTGGCCGTGCGCTGCCCGGACGAAGTGGCCGCGTCGCTGCGGGCGCGCGACGGCTGGGCTGAGCCCCTGTCCCGGCTGATGTGGTTGCAACACATGTGCGAGGCCGAGCTGGCCACGCGCGAGCATGTCCGCACGGTGGTCGAGTACGCGGAACTGTTGGCTGACTGGCCTGGCGTGGCCCGCCGCATTGCCGCGCAGCTGGAGCTGGATTGGCCGGTACCGGTGGAGGACGCGGCGCCCGCAGTGGCGGCGTTCCTCGATCCGGGCGCACGCCATCATCGCCTCGGCGACGGTGCGGACCGTTCCGGCAGCGGCTCCGAGTCGCTGCCTGCGCGCCTGTTCGACCTGTTCCTGCAAGCCAGAAGCGACCCGCAGGTGTGGCAAGGCATCGCCCGGGCGGGCGAGGCCTACGCGGAGGCGGCCGCGCTGTTCGGTCCCTGCGTGAACGAACTGGTCGCCGATGCTCAGCGGCGCGAGGAGCTGCGGCACTACTTCGAGAGCCTGCATGCGACCCGTTCCGTCGAACTGGAGGCGACGCGGACGGCGTTGGCAGCCCACGAGGGGATGGAGCGCACGCAGGCGATCCTGGCGACGTTCGCCGAGCGCATGGAAAGTCGTTTCCACGAGGAGGCGGCTGCCCGACGTGCCGAGGGCGCGGTGGCGCGGGCGGAGCTGGCGGCCGAATTGGCGCGCATTCAGGCATCGCTCGATTCCGTGCGCAGCCGCCTTGGCGACGAGGCGGCCGAGCTGAAGCAGACGCTCGCGGCGGCGGCCACGTCGCTGGATGTGCAGGTGCTGGGCGCGGCCGTCGACGAGATGGCGCGCCACGTGGCGGGGGGGCGGGCCGGCGAGCGACACCGCGGTCCGGGACGCTGAGTCGGGCATGGGGGAGGTGGCAGTGGTGCAGTTGCGCGTGCGCGCGATGAACGACCTGGCGGAGGGGCGCCCGGTACGCGGTTTCGCGCGGACCTGGCGGGCGGCGCAGGGTGATCCCCAGTTTGCCCTGCTGGAACCCGGTACCGTGCTGGCGCCGGGCTGGTACCGCCTTGGGCTGCGCTGGCGCGTGCTCGACGGCGCGCTGCAGGCGCCGGTGGTCTATCCCGACTACGGTGCCGGCTTTGGCGAGGACACCGCGCTCCCGCTGGAATTGCCGGGGCGCGGCGGCGAGCGCAGCGTCCACCTGCATCTGACGGCTCCCGTGCACGCACTGCGCCTGGATCCGTCCAATTGCGCCTGCGCTTTCGCGCTGGAGGTGCAGGGCCTGGAACCGGTCGATGCGACCACGGTGGCGCGAGAGTGCTTCCTGGCCCTGCAGCGCCAGGGATTGCCGGCCTGGTCCGCCTGGACGCGGGCGCGGCAGAGCAGCCAGGGCGACGCGCACACCCTGGCCGAGCTGATGCTGCAGGAGCGCGCCCGAGCCGAGCAGGCGGCCTCGCCGGCGCCGCAGCAGCGCAGCCTCGTTTCCTCGCTGTTTCACGGCATCGCGGCGGCGCGTGTCCAGGGGGAGAGTTGGGGCACCATCGCCCGCAACGCCGTGGCCGCCCTGCGCTCCGGCGGAACCGCGGGATTCTCCGCGCGCCTGCGCAGCTACGCCCAGCGGCGCCAGGAGGGCGGCATGGTCGGGTCCGCCTACGGGCGCTGGGTGGCGCAAGACACCGAGCGGCCGTCGGAGGTGCCGACCCACGGTCCGCTGATAAGCGTCGTGCTGCCCACCTTTGAGCCGCCCGAGGAGTTCCTGCGCGCGGCCATCGACAGCGTGCTGGCGCAACGCTATGGCCACTTGGAGCTGTGCATCGCCGACGACGGCTCGCGCGACGGGCGCACGCCGGCCCTGCTGCAAGAGTACGCCGCACGCGATGCGCGCGTGCGCCTGGCGCTGCGCAGCGAGCGTGGCGGTATCGCCGCAAACACCAACTCCGCGCTGGCACTGGCGCAGGGCGAGTACGTCCTGTTCCTCGACCACGACGACGTGCTGCATGCGGACGCCCTGGCTTGCCTGGCGGCGCTGGTGAACGCTTGCGGTGAGCAGGACATCGTCTATTCCGACCACGACTACATCGGCACCGACGGGCGTCGTCGCAATCCCTTCTTCAAGCCCGATTGGAGTCCCGACCTGTTCCTGGCCCAGATGTACCTCGGGCACCTCGTGGCGATCCGGCGCACGGTGATCGCCGCGGCTGGCGGGCTGCGCAGCGGTTGCGACGGTTCGCAGGACTACGACCTCGTGCTGCGTTGCATTGCACGCGGCGCTCGCGTCAGCCACATTCCCCGCGTTCTGTACCACTGGCGCCAGCACGAGAACTCCACCGCGGCGAACCCGGGCTCCAAGCCCTACGCGCACGAGGCCGGCCGCAAGGCCATACAGCACTACCTCGACGCGCAGAGTCCCGGTGCGGTCGTCGGCGACGGCGAGCATCTTTTTACCTACGACGTGCGCTATCCGCTGCCGACGCCCGTGCCGCGCGTGGCCATCCTGATCCCGACGCGGGACCGTGTGGACCTGCTCGCGCCGTGCCTGACCTCAATCTTTGAGCGCACCGCCTATGCGAACTACGAAGTCGTCGTCATCGACAACAATTCGGTGGAACCGGCGACACAGGGCTATCTTGCCGAAGCCGGCGCGGCGCATCCGAACCTCCGTGTGCTGCCGGCGCCGGTGCCGTTCAACTGGTCGCATCTGAACAATCTCGGCGCCGCCGCCGTCGAGGCGGATGTGCTGGTCTTCCTCAACAACGACACCGTGGTGATATCGCCGGACTGGCTGCAGCGCCTGGCCGAGAACGCGCTGCGCCCACAGGTCGGCGTCTGCGCGCCGCTGCTGCTGTACGCGGACGGGACGATCCAGCACGCCGGCGTCGTCGTCGGCATGGGCGGCTGGGCCGACCACGTCTACAAGGGCGATGCGCCGCAGCACCGGCAGGACCTGTTCGTGTCGCCGATGCTGCGGCGCAACGTGTTGGCGGTGACCGGCGCCTGCATGGCCGTCGCGGCGGACAAGTTTCGCGAGCTCGGTGGCTTCGACGAGGCGTTCATCGTCTGCGGCAGTGACGTGGACCTGTGCCTGCGCGCCCACCAGCGCGGTTGGCGCAGCCTGTACATCCCCGAGGCCAGGCTGTTCCACTACGAGTCGAAGTCGCGCGATCCGCGGGCGATCCCCCCCGGGGATTTCGCGCGATCGGCGCAGAGCTATGGGCGCTTCCGCACCGAAGGCGACCCGCTGTTCAACCGCAATCTCGATCCGATGCACTGCAGCCCGACGCTGCGCAGCCCCGCGCAGGGGAGCTGACGCGCGGCGTAGGCCCGGGTGGCGGCAAGTGTCGGCCTGCGGTCTCGCCATGGCGCCGGGTTGGGCACAGGAGCCGCGGGTGGGGTGGCCGATGGGCGGTGTCTGCGGGTTGCGACCTGCGCGCAGGTCGGCATGGGTGGGCGATTCGCATCGGGCGGCAGCAGTGACGGAGATTCGTGATGAGATTCTGGCGCACCCTCAGTTCGGGCCTCTCCCTCCTGCGCGAGCGCGGTGCCGCGGCGCTCGAACCGCACATCGCCACCACGATTCCCGAAATCACCCCCTTCGGCCTGCGCGCGTCGGACGCCACGGCGCCGCGCCTCAATCTGCTGCTGCCTTCGATCAACCCCGAGCACTACTTTGGCGGTGCCGACACCGCAGTGGCGCTGTACCGCAGTCTGCTCGGCGGTTTCAGCCGATCGCGCATCATTCTGCTTGACAGCGACCCGCGCCGCGAGGCGCTGGTGCGCTTTCCCGACCATGTGCTCGTGGATGCCGCGGACGACCCGGCCGACGCGCCACGCCAGGTCGTCGGATTCAGCAATCGGTACGGCGCCAGCGTGCCCGTCGGCCGCGGCGACCGGTGGATGGCGACGGCCTGGTGGACGGCCTATGCCGCGCAGCGCGCGGCGGACTGGCAGCAGGAGCAGGGCTGGCGCCGCACGCCGCTGCTGTACTTCATCCAGGATTTCGAGCCCGGCTTCTATCCCTGGTCCAGCCAGTCGGCGGTCGCGCTGAGCACCTACCGACCCGGCATGGACCTGGGCGTGTTCAATACCCGATTGCTGCGCGACTACTTCACCTCGCAGGGCATTGAATTCGCCCACCAGGCGGTCATCGAGCCCACGCTCAATCCCGCATTGCGTCCGCTACCGCCGCAGCGACCGCAGCGCGAGCGCAGCATCCTGGTCTATGCTCGTCCCTCGGTTCCTAGAAATGCCCTGCCGCTGGTGTGCGAGGGGCTGCGCGCCTGGGGCTGGAGCGATCCGCGCTGCAAGCACTGGCAGGTGCTGGGCGTCGGCGAATTGCAGCGCGACCTTGACCTCGGGCCCTTCGTC